>OHAU01000527.1_pt1 | contig 53583 bp, 52 predicted proteins | sample 1577181 | NCBI WGS metagenome assembly OHAU01 (sample SAMEA3541472, study PRJEB24748) | human gut metagenome | biome: human gut; feature: human-associated habitat; material: faeces | place: China | collected 2012 | reverse complement strand
GGATAAACGCTGAAGGCATCTAAGCGTGAAGCCCCCCTCAAGATGAGATATCCCAACGAAAGTTGTAAGACCCCTTGAAGACGACGAGGTAGATAGGACAGAGGTGGAAGTGTGGTAACACATGGAGCTGACTGTTACTAATAGGTCGAGGGCATAACCAAGTAAGGTGGATAGGTAAAGATGTTAAAAAGTTTCTTATATGCAGTTTTGAAGGTACATATTTTATATAAAATAAACATTAACCTGGAATGAGAGGCACGTCTGAAAGAGAAACCTTTTGGGCGTGTTTTTTGTGTACTCAATTTTATATTTACTTCGATGTATTTTACATAATATAATATATAAGATGCCAGGATTGTGGGAGTGCAACGCACGGAACAATCCGTAGGCATCATAGTTGGGGCTTTTGCCCCCAACATCATATATAAATAATACAAGGATTATGCAAGATTGTACAATAAAGAAATGATATCTGTGAGGGAAAGATGAAAGAATTATTTACACGATGGGGAAGAAATCTAGATTCTGAACATGTTTTAAAGGAATATCCAAGACCAATTATGATGAGAGAAACGCATTATGAAATTTTAAATGGCTGGTGGGAATATGCCTTTACACAGAATCAGAAGAAACCAAAGCAATATGATGGAAAAATATTAGTCCCGTTTTCACCAGAGAGTGTTTTATCAGGGGTATCCAGGCAGTTAATGCCGAATGAATATTTGTGGTACAGAACAAAGATAAAGTGTCAGGAATGGGATAATAAGGCATTACAAGAACGACTATTATTACATTTTGGAGCAGTAGATCAAAGTTGTAAAATCTGGATGAATGGACACTTTGTAGTAAGTCATGTGGGTGGTTATCTGCCATTTTCCTGCGATATTTCGGAGTATGTTCATAGTGGAGAGAATGAATTGGTAATTATGGTACAGGATCTGTCAGATACATCGTATCATGCAAAGGGCAAACAAAAATTGAAACGTGGAGGGATGTATTATACTGCTCAAAGTGGAATATGGCAGACTGTGTGGATGGAATATGTTCCGCAAGACCGGATAAAAAATGTAGAAACTAAATATATAAAAACTGAAAAACAAAAAGAGAAGTCAACTTTAAATAATTGCGTAAATGCATCAGAGAAGGTAAAAATATATATTCAGACAGTCTCAGAACAGAAAGATTTGACTGTACAAATAGATATTAGACTCCCGAAGATATATGCGAATGCAGAAGATAATGTAACGGATTTTATTGCATTATCACACACGATACCTGATGTGCAAAAATCAATATCAGGAAGAGCAAATACATGGATAGAGGTAGAAATTCAAAATGCAAAATACTGGTCTTGTGAAACTCCATATTTGTATTATTTTCATGTATCATTGATTGAATGTGAGGATGAGACAGATAAGATGCACGTTTTAGATGAAGTGGAAAGTTATTTTGCGATTCGTGATTTTACAATTCAACAGGATGAAGACCATATTCCCCGCATTTATTTGAATAACAAGAAGTGCTTTTTGAAAGGAGTTCTGGATCAAGGCTATTGGCCGGATGGTCTTTATACAGCACCTTCAGAAGAAGCATGGATCTTTGATATTCTGGAAATGAAAAAAATAGGATTTAATATGGTCAGAAAGCATATTAAAATAGAACCGCAACGCTGGTATTATCATTGTGACCGACTTGGAGTGATTGTGTGGCAGGATATGGTAAATGGAGGAGAAAAGTATCAGAGTTGGTTCGTCACGTATCTGGCAACGGTGCTGTCCGGATTGGGGATTACAGTAAAAGATCATTATTCCAGATTATTTGCAAGACGAAGTCAGAAAGGAAGAATTGAATTTATCAACGAGGTAAAAGAAACGATTCAGTTGCTAAAAAAACATCCGAGTATATGCACATGGGTCATTTTTAATGAAGGATGGGGACAATTTGCTACACAACGAATCACGGATATGGTGAGAAAGATAGATTCAGAACATTTGATAGATTCAGCAAGTGGTTGGTTTGATCAGGGAACAGGAGATTTTCAAAGTATACATAATTATTTCTTCCCTTTAAAAGTTAAACCGGAAGACGTCAGAGCAGCCGTATTGGGCGAATACGGAGGTTTTACATTAGAAGTAGAAGAACATACTGCATCAGAAAAGAAATATGGTTATGGAGGCTATAAAACGAAGACAGAGTATCAGAAGGCCTATCGTCAACTAGATCGTAAAATAAAAAAATTAGAAGGACAGGGTTTATGTGGATGTGTGTATACACAATGGAGTGATATAGAAGATGAGATTAATGGAGTCTATACATATGACCGTGAAGTAAATAAATTGAGTTAGAGTAGAAAAAACGATTCTTGATGATCGCACTGCGGCGGATAAGAAGTATGTTGCATACTGCGACCCGCCGCAGGCGGAGAATCTAGAAAGCGAGATTCTTTTTAGATAAGGTGTGTACTTTCCAATTTTTCTGTAAATGCATCATTTAACTTGATGACTGGTTTCCTGAGGATCAGACCGAGCAACAATGCCGGAATCAGGAAGAGTGCTAATTTTCCAAGTTCAATCCAGTAGTTCATACCATAGAAACCGGCGATACATTCACGCATAGCGTTCATGCTGTGTACAAATGGAAGTAAAGGATATACCTTCCGGAAAAATTCCGGCGCACACTGGATTGGGAAAGTTCCACCACTTCCGGCTACCTGCATGACCATCAGCACAACTGCGATTGCTTTACCGATATCTCCAAAGGAAACAGTTAAAGCGTAAATAATGTTTACATATACAAGACTGCTAAAGCATCCTGCCAGTACAAATAATACAGGATGTTCACATTGGATGCCCAGGAAATAAAGATCGCCAAGACAGATCAATGCGCTCTGTAAAAATCCTATACAAAGGAGAAGAAGAATGCGTCCAATATATAACTGGTGTTCTTTCGGATTATTTAATTTGTGCTTTAAGTTGTCTGAAACATTTACTTTTAACATGGCAGCCATTACAACTGCGCCGACCCAAATCGCGAGTGTTGAGTAGAATGGGGTCATAGCAGATCCATAGTTCTCGATAGGGTAAATATGTGTTTCATTAAGCTTGACCGGTGATGCAAGGAATGAACCAATTGCCTCCGGATCCTCAGAGAGAAGGCTGGTCAGTAATTGAATGCCATTGTCATCGGAAGATAGCATTGCAGTTGCTGCATTAGACATTTTACCGGATGCTTCATTTAAAAGAGAAGCGGAATCTGATAAAGCTTTCTGTACCTCTGTGAGATTTCCGGCTGCAGAGCCTGTCACCCCGGAAATGTCTTTCAGACTGTTATCTAACTGTCCAAGCAGTGAAGTTATAGAGCTGCCTGTGCTAGTCAGATCATTTGCCAGATCATCCAGACTACCCTTAACATTGTTTTCATAATCTTTTTTCACAGTACTGATTGAAGAATTACTCTGGGCGATCAAGCCGTCAATATTGTTCTTTAATTCGGTTGCATTTGCAGTTGCGGAAGTAATACCAGTAGCTGCATCGTTAATGGCATTACGGATTGCTTCTTGAGAAGCTTTCGCTTTCTGAATATTGCCGATTGCCTGCATAAGCATACCTTTTAAATGTGGCTCAGTAATAGAGTCAGAAATTTGGCTCAGAGAGTTTTCCAGTGACTGGTAACCATCTATCAGATTCTGCACACGTCCACTTACGGCAGTCAGTGCATTTGCACAAGCCTGTGCGTCTGAATTATAGGAATCCAGTGCATTTCCGACACAGGTGGATACCGCACTGTAGAAGGAAGCGCTCTGTGAAAGTGCCTGGTTGATGGAATCTGTTGTTCCTGTTAAAGCTGAATTCAGGGAATCAATACCATTTCCAGCCACGCCCAGAGCATTTACACTGGCTTTTGTACCGGAACCGGACTGACTTAAGAATTCTGTAGTGGTATTCAACATAATTGCCGCAGAATTTGCCATATCGGAAAATGCCTGTACAGTGCCGGCGGCAGAGGATAAGTCTGTTGAAATCTGCGCCAGTGCGGCTGAGAGGTTGTCGGCGATTGTCTGATCATCGGTCTCGTCAGCAACGTTATTAACAAGCTGAAAGGCTTCTAATGCGGTCTGGGATACCGTCTGTACAAATGTATCATTAATTTGCTGCTGTACGGCATTTGCGCCTTTTACGGTGACTTTCGGGGCAATTGCATTTTCCTTTTCATTGATATAATATTTGATTTCAGGATGTGTTACATTGGATGTGAAAATACTCATCATGTCTTTACTGAAATCTTTTGGGATTACGATTGCCGCATAATATTTTCCGGATTTTACTCCTTCTTTCGCTTTCTTAGCACTTGTAAATGTCCAGTCAAGCTGCGAGTTACCTCTAAGAGTTGTAAGAACCTGATCTCCAAGGTTAAGGTTTACTGAGAGAAGTTCACCACTATAACCTTCATCAGAGCTTGCTACAGCAACTTTTAAGTTTCCTGTATTTCCGTATGGATCCCAGCTTGCAGCGATATTGAACCACGCGTAAAGAGTCGGAATAACAGTGATTCCCATAATAACGATCATGGCAATGACATTTTTATGGATCTTCTTTAAATCATACTTAAAAATGCGAAGAATATTTTTCATGATTATTCATCCTCCTTTCCACGGAATTTTTTCACCATCTCATCAAAAGACATACCAGCCAGCTGTTGTTGCTCGGCGAGTCTTGTGTGAATGAATTCTACAATAATAAGCCATGTTGCGATGGCGATGATAGATATGATCCAAAGAACCAAAAATACAATTTTCGATTCCAGACTGAACATCAGTATCAGGAAGATCAACGGAATAATAATGATCGCAAGGAAACCATAGCGAATCATTTTCCGATAATTCTGTTCAAAATTCTGAGCTTTCTCAGCGGTCTGTGTACGTAAGTCGTCTTGTGAAAGAGAGGCTTTTAAAAGCATAGACAACTGAGCGCTCCTGCTTAATTGATCATCTGGTTCTTCGCAGACCATAAATTCTGTTTCAGACAGCTTCAGGTCGAACAGGCGGTTCAGTCCTGCCAGAAGAGGTCTTATTCCCAGTCCGATTAAAAGTGCAATCGGAACGTAGCAGAGCAAGATTAAAAGGTTGTGGATATAAACACTTCCATACATGCCTGCAATTGCTTCACGCATAGCAGCAACTCCATAAGTGAATGGAAGAAGCGGGTGTATTTTCTGGAAAAATACCGGTGTCATTTCAATCGGATAGGTTCCGGAAGATCCTGGAATCTGAAGAATGACAAAGATTACACATAACGCTTTTCCAATATGCTTAAATGTCAGTGACAGAGCATAAATAATGTTGACATATACAAAGGAGCATACAAGCCCGGTCAGTACCAGCGCAAATGGGTGACGGCACTGAACGCCTGGAAGAAATACGTCTCCGACACATACAATCAGTCCCTGGACAAGACCTAGCAGCATGTATAAAAGCCAGCGCCCAAAATACATATTTGTGGCACTGTAAGAACGCATGGATCTGTCGCGGTCCACTTCCATTTTGAAGATAGCAATCAGGACGATTCCTCCAACCCAGATTGCCAGGTTCGAATAGAATGGTGTCATGGAAGAACCGTAGTTTTTAACAGAATAGTAAGTTTCTGTATCCACATTTACCGGAGATGATACGAATTCAGCAATCGTATCGGAATCAATGCCTTCCAAAGAGGTAAGCTTCTGGAATGTCTCAGAACTTGTAATCGCATTGATGTCGGTACGGACGTTGTCCAGTCGGTTGATTACGGCATTCAGAGAGGACTGTGTTCCATTCAGTACGTTGTTTAGTTCTGTGAGGCTTGTGCCAAGCTGTGTCAGAATACTGTTTAACTGCTCAGTGGTAGCAGGTACACCGTTCAGTATTCCGTTCAGTTCACCTGTCAGACTGGAAAAAATATCCATAGTCTGATTCAACTGTGGAAATACATTTTCATCGAGAGAAGTGCGAAGACTCTGAATACCACTTAAGTTTGCTTTGTTGATTGTTTCCAACTGTGAAAGTGTATTGGTTGTTGTGGAAAGTGCGTTGCTAATACCATCGTTTCCGGCAGTCAGGCTGCTGATCAACTGTTGATTGCTCTGGTTCTGCTCAGAAAGTTTTGCGAGAGCAGAGTTGATTGTATCGGACTGTGCCGGTAATTGTGAAGCAAGCTGCTGCAGTGTTGCAATAATTTCACCGTTTTTGGTATTGACTTCCTGGGCATTATTCAAAGCATTTCCCACTTTCTGATTAATATCAGAAGCCTGGCCAGACAGCTTGCCGAATCCTTCAGAAGCTTGGCCATAAGCCTGTTCAATAATACTCAGACCATTTGAAATAGACTGGGATAATGCGGAAGTGAAGTCTCCGGTAGCTGTTCTTGTATCCTTTAATACGCTGTCAGCATCGGAAAGAGCATTCGCACCGGAAGTTGCTGCGTCACCTAAAGCAGATGTGGCATTTTTTGCGTTATCAATTAAAGTCTGTGTACCACCAACACTGGAATTGAAGGAATCCAGAATCTTTTGGTACTCGGCAATATTATCATTTACTTTGTCAAGCATTGACACAAGATCAGAATTGACAGTATCGATAGTATCGGCCAAACCAGTAACAGACTGCTTTAATACATTTGAAACCGATTCAGATGCAATGGATGAAAAGGTATTGTTGATTTGCAGCTGGATTGTGCTGGCACCACTGTCTGTGATTTTTGGTGCAATTGCATTGATTTTTTCATTAAGATAATAATCCAGTTTCGGAGTCTCCATCTTGCCGGAGAGGATACTCAGAAGAGAACTGCTAAAATCTTCCGGAATTACGATTGCCGCGTAATATTTTCCGGATTTGACTCCTTCAACAGCATTTTCTTCATTCGTAAAAGTCCATCCGAGTTGATCATTTTCTTTTAAATTTTTAATAATTTCATTCCCGGCATTGATTGTAAGATCATTGCTTGTTGCATCTTTGTCGTTATTGGCAACGGCTACTTTAATGCCGGAGGTGTTGCTGTATGGGTCAATATTGGCTGCAATATTGAACCAGGCATACAGAGAGGGGATAATACATACGCCGATCATGACCAGCACGGCAGCAGGACTGCGAAGCAGACGTTTCATGTCCCGGCGGAAAATCCGAAATGCGTTCCTCATAAGTAAAATGCTCCTTTTGTGTAAATATTTTTCTAGTAATAGATACGATGTTGATTATCTTATCAAAAAGTATTATATTAAGGAAGAAAGTGATTTACAACCGTTAAAAGGTTAAAAAGTGCTGATTAATAGACAGAAAATATTAAAAATGTTGCATTATATCAATATGTTATAAAAATTTAACATTATAATGAAAGAAAGAGCAGGAAACATATGCAGAAGAAGACAGACCGACGGGTCCGCAAGACAAAGACCCAGCTTAGAAATGGGCTCGCCATGCTTATGAAGGAGAAAAGTGTAGGTGAGATTACAGTAAAAGAATTGGTAGATCAGGTAGATATTAACAGATCTACTTTTTATTTGCATTATCCAGATATATCAGGGCTGTTGTATGAGATTGAGAATGATCTGGCAGAGGAGATGGAACGTGCGATCAGAGAGCATCCAATTGAAAAGCGAGAGGATAATGGATTTTATTTTCTTCAGGACATATTTCAAGTGTTAGACAACAATCGAGAGATTGTTTCTGCTTTGGTCGGACCTTACGGAGATATGCGATTTATTCAGAAAGTGGAAGTTATTCTGGCAAGAAACAGCAGGAAAGTGTTAGAGCAGATGTTTCCGGAAAAAAGTGATCAGATGGATTACTTTTATGCATATTGCCTGAATGGCTGTCTTGGATTTGTAAAGACCTGGCTTGCCGATAAAAAGTCTTGTACACCAGAGTTCGCAGCAGATTTTATCTATCGAATGGTGGTCAGTTCTATGCGTGCTTTTTGTGAAACTCGTGAGGAAGTGTAGGAGTATACAATGCACTCTTAGTGAAATGTAACAAAAGAACTTTCCCTATTTTGGTACATTCTTTTATTGACGGGAAAGTGTCAAAAGGATATAATTGAATTATCAAATGTAAGAGCTTACAAGGACGGTAAATGCCTTACGATTTTTTTTAAATTTAAAATGTAAGCGTTTACAATTCGTAAAGCATTTCAGTTCGAAAAGTTCTTCGTTGCGTTAGGAAGATGGCTGAAACAAGGGATCAGGAAAGCACAGGTTATCAGTCAGAGATCCTAGTTACAACAAAATATAGAAAGTGAGGACAAGCAATGAAAAAGAGGTTATTAGCAGTATTACTGACAGCAGCTATGGTACTCGGAATGACAGCTTGCGGATCTAAATCCAATAGCGGAAGCTCAGACAAAAAAGAAGAAGCTCAGTCAACCGATGATATCAAAGAGTGCACAATCAAGTTCCAGTATTGGGCAGATAACACAGATTATTCTTCCCTGATGCAGGACATCATCAAGAAGTTCAACGAGGAGAATAAGTACGGAATCACTGTTGAAGGTGAAGAAGTTCCTTGGGATGGTGGAGGATATTCCAACACACTGTTCAACGCAGCTATGGGTGGTGGAGCACCGGATGTAGCAACCTTTAAGCTTTCCGCAACACCGATGTTCACAAACAATAACCTGCTTGCAGACTTAACACCTTATGTTGATGCATGGGATAAGAAAGATGACATTTCTGACAACATCTACGACGTAATGAAAAAGGCAGGCGGATCTGACGATTCACTCTATCTGATGCCATGGAACATTCAGGTACTCTATGTATACTACAGACCATCAATCTTCAAAGAGGCTGGTATCACAGAGACACCTAAGACATACGATGAGTTCCTTGAAGACATTAAGAAATGTACAATGGATACAAATGGTGATGGAAAGACAGACGTATACGGATTTGGTATGCGTGGTGCTTCCGGTGGACAGGAGCCATGGGGAAGTTTCATCTATGGTGAAGGTGGAAGCTTTGATGATCTGACATCTGATGCATCTGTACAGGGAATGCAGGACTTCATCGATCTGTATAAGAACGGATATGTTCCGGAGTCAGCTACGAACGATGGATTCAACGAGACAGTTGCTAACTTCAAGTCTGGAAAGACAGCTATGTTCATACATCATATTGGATCTTCTAAAGGTATGGTAGAAGAACTTGGTGATGATGTTGATGCATTCATCATTCCAAAAGGAAAAGGACAGTGGACATCCATGGGAGATACAGAGACTGTAATGTTTGATTCTTGCGAGAACAAAGCAGCAGCATTTGAGTGGATGAAATATCTTGCAACAGAAGAAGGACAGGAAATGTGGTGCGAAGGAACAGGACAGGTTCCAGTAAGCCAGACTGTTCAGCAGAAAGATTACTTCCAGAATGACAAATTCATGAAAGTATCTATGGAAGGTGTCGATATCGCGGGTACAGTTCCGGTAAAAGATACAACAACTGAGTGGATCAGTAATTGGCCGGCAACAATTTCTCAGGCTCTGACAGGCGAGATTACAGCTAAAGAGTGTATGGATAAGCTGGACAAAGCTCTTAACGAGTAGAACTAGATTTTGTAACAACTAGATAATAATTGATTTATGGAACTGCCTTGTCAGGCAACTGGCAGGGCAGTATGATTGAAAGGGAAAGAACACGATGGTAAAAAAGAAAAGTATCTATCCATATTTATTGGTAGCACCTGCTCTGATTATCATTTTGTGCGTAGTATTCATTCCGGTTGTTAATGCGATTGGAATGAGTTTCCAGAGTTATGATTTGAGAAGACCGAATGACATTGCGTTTGTCGGACTTGCAAATTACATCGCGGCATTTAAAGATGAGCTGTTCTGGAAAGCACTTTGGAAGACGATTCTCTGGGTGGTATTTGGCGTTGGATTTCAGTTTGTATTTGGTTTTATACTGGCGTTGCTTCTTAACAAGAAGTTCAGAGGCCGCGGTGTTGTCCGTGCAGTCAGCCTGATTCCATGGGTCACACCTGGTATTTTGATCGGTCTTATGTGGAGATGGATGTATGACGGTAACTATGGTGTACTCAATGACATTCTTCAGAAATTACACATAATTAATAAGAGCATACCATTTTTAGCACAGGCGAATACAGCATTTCCGGCAGTTGTAGTAACGATTATCTGGCAGGGAATTCCATTCTTTGCACTGATGATTCTTGCAGGACTGCAGGGAATTCCAGGAGAACTTTATGAAGCAGCCGACATGGATGGCGCGACAGGATTCCAGAAGTTATTTAAGATTACAATTCCAAGTATTAAGAATACAATTTTTATCACAGGACTTCTGAGAATTATCTGGGTTGCAAACTCAGTCGATGTTATCTTCAACATGACGGAAGGTGGACCGGCTTATGCAACACAGACACTGAGTGTATATGTGTTTAATAAAGCTCAGGCATTGAACTTAGGATACTCATCAGCAATGGCAATCTTGCTTGCACTTGTACTTTGCCTGGTTGCGGTTCCGTATTTGATCTTTACATTTAGAGAGGAGGATAAGTAGTATGAAGAGGGAATCATTCTTAAAGAGATTTTTAACATTATATCTTCCACTGATCGTAATATTACTTTTCATCCTGTTCCCGTTTTATTGGACATTTATTACATCTATAAAACCGGACACAGAGTTATACGGAGCAGTTACATACTGGCCAAGACAAGTTCAATGGGAGAACTACACGAAACTGTTTACTACAACAGTAAATTTCCTGGCTGCCATGAAGAATAGCTTTATTGTTGCGGCAGTAACAACAGTTGTTTCTCTGACAGCATCAACATTAGCATCATATGCGTTTTCAAGATACAGATTTGCAGGACGTAGAGCGATGATGGCATTGTTTTTAAGCAATAATATGTTCCCTACGGTATTGCTTTTAATCCCATTATACTCTATAATGAGAAATCTGGGGTTACTTTATACTCCATGGGCTCTTGTACTCGCATATACAACGTTCACACTTCCATTTTCTGTATGGTTGCTGAATGGATTTTTTAACGACTTGCCACTATCACTTGAAGAAGCAGCATTGGTTGATGGATGTAATAGAAGGATGGCATTTTTCAAGATCATTTTACCTATATTAGGTCCTTGCCTTGTTGCCACCGGTGTATATATCTTCATGACATCATGGAACGAGTATACATTTGCGGTAATGTTTACGAACAATGCGACAAGAACAATACCTGTAGCACTGAAGAGTCTGATCGGTCAGCTTGGAGTTGACTGGGGTCTGTTAACAGCAGGTGGAATTATTACAATCATTCCAGTATGTATCATGTTCTTCTTTGCACAGAAGAGATTAGTTGAGGGATTAACAGCAGGAGCTGTTAAAGGTTAATATAAGGAGGAAGAAAAATGAATTACGAGAAAAAAGCAAAGGAATTGCGCCAAGAGATATTGAAGAGTTTATTTGCCTGCCAGTCAGGTCATCCGGGCGGATCATTATCATGTGTTGAGATTCTTATGGCTCTCTACTATGATGAGATGAAGAATCTTGATCCTAAGGATCCTAAGAAAGCAGACAGAGACCGTCTCGTATTAAGTAAGGGACATGCTTGCCCTACATTATATGCAATCCTGGCAGATCTGGGATATTTCCCGAAAGAGGATCTGGCACACCTTCGTCAGATTGACAGCCATCTTCAGGGACATCCGGACTGCAACAAGACTCCAGGTGTTGATATGAACACAGGATCTCTTGGACAGGGAATGTCTCTGGCAACAGGACTTGCTCTTGCAGCTAAGCATGCAAAAGCTGACTACAAAGTATATGCAGTAGTTGGTGATGGCGAGTGTCAGGAAGGTATTGTATGGGAGGCAGCTATGGCAGCAGCTCATTACAAACTTGATAACCTTTGCGTTTTACTTGACTATAACGGACTTCAGATTGATGGAACTAACGATCAGGTTATGGGACTTGGAAACATCGTTGAGAAGTTTAAAGCCTTCGGTTTCGAATGCTTTGAAGTAGATGGACATAACATCGAAGAAATTGACAAAGCAATTGAGGCTCCAGTATCTGGTAAGCCAAAATTCATTTGCTGCCACACAATCAAAGGTAAAGGTGTATCCTTCATGGAGAATCAGGTAGGATGGCACGGAAGACCGTTGAAACCAGAAGAGTTCGAGACAGCTATGAAAGAATTGGAGGCGTAAGAAGATGGGAAAATCATTAAGAGTTGCTTACGGAGAAGCATTAGTTAAATTAGGACAGAAGAACGATAAGATTGTTGCATTAGATGCAGACCTTGCACATGCAACAATGTCAGCTACATTTGCTGAGGCATTTCCAGATCGTTTCTTTAACGCAGGAATTGCAGAGTGTAATATGATGGGTATGGCAGCTGGATTTGCTCATACAGGATACATTCCATTTGCAAGCACATTTGCTCTTTTCGGATCAGGAAGAGCTTATGAGATCATTCGTAACTCTATTGCATACACAAACACAAATGTTAAATTTGGATTATCTCATTCAGGACTTTCAGTAGGAGAGGACGGAGGAAGTCATCAGTCTATCGAGGACATTGCCCTTATGAGAGAGATGCCGAACATGACAGTATTTGTACCATGTGATCCTACAGAGATGGAGAAAGCGGTATTTGCAGCAGCAGAGATTGACGGACCAGTTTACATCCGTGTTGCAAGACCTGTTTGTGAGGATATCACAACAGAGGATACACCATTTATCCCGGGAAAAGCTAACATCTTAAAAGATGGTAATGATGTTTGCATCATCACAATGGGACTTATGGTACCAATCGCATTAAAAGCAGCTGAGATGCTTGAGGCAGAAGGAATTTCTGCAGCAGTTGTTAATATGCACACAGTAAAACCTATCGATGCTGAGACAATCCTTGCTATGAACGAGAAGTGCAAAGGTATCGTAACAGCTGAGGAGCATTCTGTGATTGGTGGACTTGGATCTGCTGTAGCAGAAGTCCTTGCAGGACATGACGGAGCTAAATTCGAAAGAGTTGGTATCCAGGATAAATTCGGAAAATCCGGTAAACCAGATGAACTGTTTGCAGCTTATGGACTTACAGCTGAGAACATCGTTGAAAAATGCAAAGCAACATTAGCATAAGAATCTGATCAAATTCATTTTATTATATAAAAGGGAGATAAGAATCATGGAAATTTTAAATTATTCATTTGACGGGGAAGGAATGCAGAGAGTATTCGAGAACGAGAAATGGACAGTTGGTATCAAAAACTGGAAACCAGCTAACGACATCACAGGAATCAACAATCTGGAGCGTCATAACAAGACTGATGAGCTTTTCGTACTTGTTGCCGGATCTTGCACACTGATCTATGCAAATGAAGTAGAAGGCGGTCTTGATATCAAGGCAGTTAAGATGGAGCCAAACAAGGTTTACAATATCCCAGCTACACTGTGGCATAACACAGTAACATGCAAGGATACAAAGATGATCCTGATTGAGGACTCCAACACATCCATGGACAACAGCGATATTTTAGATCTGAAGGAAGATCAGATTGCTGCTATCAAAGCTTTAGTATAGTATCTTACGTAATGCATTAGCTGCATCGCAACAATAAAACAGGCTCTCTACGACATAATTATGCGAGATTATGTGTTGAGAGCCTTTTTTGTAAAAAAATCCAGACAATTTTGCAATAAATAAGAATATTTATGCATTTATCGGTATTTTATACAATAAGCTTGATGCGGATATTTATAGAAAATTATAAAGGAGGTCGGAAGAAGTGTACAATTTAAAATTTGGCTGTCAGTCCTATCCATGGAAGATGGGAAAGCATTTTGGTCAGTTGCCGAGAATGCTTAAAGTGGCAGCAGAGGCAGGATTTCAGAGCATTGAGTGCGAAATTGACATGCTTGGAACATGGTTCCATGACCCGGAAGGTGTGAAAAAACAGCTTGAAAAATATAACATGGAATTTGCGGCACTTGTTCTTCATCAGGATTGGAATGGCATGGAGGAGACTGCGGAAGAAGCAGCGTTAAGCCGTGAAGCAATTGAATTCGTGAAACATTTTCCAAATGCCAAGATTATGCTGAGTCATCATGCAGGAAATGTACCTAGAGGAGAAGGTGAAGCATTGGCAGAAAGAAGAAAATGTCTGATCAGTTGCATGGCATCTGTAGCGGCTGAGGCAGCAGAGGCAGGAATCGTATGTTGTTTCCATCCGAACAGTGCAAAGAATTCGTTGTTTCGTACAGAAGAAGATTATGAAGCCATGTTTGAGTTGATTCAGCCGACTGCTATTGGCTGGGCTCCGGATGTAGGACATATTGAGAATGGTGGTATGAGTGCAATTGAACAGATGAAAGCACACAGAGATCTGATCCGCCACGTACATTTTAAAGACCGTATTGCTCAGAATGAATGGGCTGTTATGGGAGAAGGAAAGATTGACTATCCTGCAATTATCAAATATCTGGCGGAGACAGGATACCTTGGCTGGATTATGGTGGAAGATGAAAGCCCGCGTGCAGAGACAGACAGTGACGGGGTTGTTGCTGAGGACGGAAAATATATGTGCCGGCAGATTCACAGGTAAGCAATCAGACAGAAGCAGACTTTGCTGGAAGAAGAGATATTTCAGTAAAGATACAAAAAAGTTTTTTCTCAGGAGGAAAAGAGACTATGAGTATGCATACAGTTGCGGTAATGGGTCTCGGAGTCCGTGGTAAGATTCATCTTCACGGGCTTCTGGAAAATCCAGATTATTATAAAGTAGTAGGCCTTTGCGATATTGATGAGCCTAAGATGAAAGCAGTTGCTGAAGAATACCATCTGGACGATGTACCACTTTTTACGGATGCAGAAGAGATGTTAAAGGAGACAAGACCGGAAATATTTGTATTTGTTACATATCCAGATCTCCGGCTTTCTGTCATTCAACTGGCAGTAAAATACGGTGTAAAAGGAATTTCCTTTGAAAAACCGATGGCTGAGAGTCTTCAGGAGGCAAAGAAAATTGTAAAGTTGTGCCATGATAACGGAATCAAAGCAGTTGTTTGTCATCAGCAGAAATATCTGTCCCAGATGCAGACACTAAAGAAACGTATTGAGGACGGCGAAATTGGCGAGATCACAAAGATACATGTAGAGTGTCAGGCCTGGTTCAGCCAGCTTGGAACACACTATGTAGACTATATTCTCTGGGCGAATGGTGGACATCGTGCAAAATGGGTATGTGGACATGTACACGGTCCGATTTGTCTGGATGATAACCATCCGGCACCAGATTACCTGCTTGGTACTATGGAACTGGAAAATGGAGTACATGCTTATGTAGAGTGTGGATATCTTGCAGAGGCTCACAACCCACCGGAATATGGAAGCAGTGATAATCGTCTGACTGTTTATGGTAAAGAAGGTTATGTATATGCTGAGACAGACGGGTTTTGGGGAGCATGCACAAAGGCTACAAATGGTCGTCTGATAGAAGGAAAGGATCCAGGCTGGAGAAACCATCAGCAGATTCCGATTCAGACACCTTACTATACAGAGTTTGCAGAGTGGATGGAGGATGATTCAAAAGTTCACAGCTGCAACATTGATACAGCATATCACGGATATGAAATTCTGGAAGGAATGTGCCTGTCAGCACTGAACAATGTGCGTGTAGACCTGCCGATTCAGGATCTGGACTATGAGCCGGTATTTGACCGCATGAGAAAGGATCTTCCAGAGTGCGACAGCCGTAAGATGTACATTTATGATGGCAAGACACCACGTAAGGAGCGCGACTAGCCAAAAGGAATATTCAAAGGTTGGTTAAGAGTAGAAAAAGCAGAAAGTGCAGGTTCATAAAATGAATCAGAAAAAAGAATGTATGGATGTCCATGTAAATGGATTGAAATTTCATGTACAGACATTTGGAAGCGGTGTCCCTATTATTATGATTATGGGACTTGGAGCACCGGGAGATAAATGGAAGCATAACTATGAGCTATTAAGTAAATGGTTTTGGTGTATTGTTCCGGATAACAGAGGAGCAGGATTAAGCGACAAACCGGAAGCAGAGAGTTATACAACAGAGCAGATGGCAGACGATATCATTGGTATCATGGATGCTTTAGATATCAAAAAAGCCCATGTTATAGGTGTCTCTATGGGAGGCGCCATTGCACAGCAGGTGGCACTGAAAGTTCCGGACAGAGTTCTGAGTCTGATTTTGACAAGTACATTTGCAAGTGTAAGTCCGGCATTTAAAAAGGCTTTAAATCTAATCTGTGAGCTGAAAGAAGATACAGATCCGGCAGTATTAAAGCAGTTGAATCTTTGGATGACCTATGGCCAATACACGCAGATACATCACCCAGAGAAGATTGAGAAATCTATTGAAGAAGATGCAGCGTACCCTTATCCAATGCCTGTGTATGCCTATAAGGCACAGTGTGGGGCATGCCTCAGCCACAATACAGCAGGCAGGCTGCATGAGCTTAAAATGCCGGTACTGATCGCTGCAGGGGCAAAGGATTTGTTCATGAATATAGAGAAGACCATGGAATTAGTACATGGAATTTCACAGGCAGAATTCTATCTTGCACCGGAAGGCGGACATGTACATCAGTGGGAATATCCTGAGCCATATGACAGTGTTGTAGTGGGATTTTTGATGAAACATACAAATTAAAAAATATATATCAGCTTGAAAATATAGACCATGAATTGAATTAGAGTTTCATATCATGGATATAAAATTGAAATGAGAGAATGGAGGAAACAAAATAATGTCTATAGATATGAATACGTTGATTAGCCAAATGATTATGTTTTTTGTCATTCTCGGATGTGGATTTATAGGAGCAAAATTAGGGCTTTTGAAAGCCGAAGTCATTCATGGGTTGAGCAGTCTGCTTATGGGCGTTATCTGTCCATTGATGCTGATTGCAGTATTTCCGTCAGCAGTGCAGGAGGAAAATGCATGGGATATTGCAAAATCTGTAATTCCCTATGCACTGATTACATATCCGCTGCTTACAGGAGCTGGATTCCTTACAGGAACGTTATTACATTTCCGGGGAGATAAAAGAAAAATCTTTACTGCCCAATGTCTTTTCGGAAATATGGCGTTCTTTGGGCTGCCTCTTGTAAAAGAGATATTTGATCCGGTTGCAGTAGTAGCATTTTCTTTCTGCGTTGTAATAGATAATCTGTTCCTCTGGACAGAAGGAGTATTGCTCACTTCTAAATCAGAAGGAGGACAGGAATTATCCTTGAAGCTGATCATAAAGAAGCTGTCTAATCCTGTTATAGTAGGAGTGCTGATCGGGCTGGTGTTGATGATTTTGAAAGTGCCATCAGATTTACTGATTCTTCGAAGCTTTGATACAATAGGAAGCTGTGCAAAGCCACTGGCACTTTTGTATATCGGAGGAACGATTGCACTGATGGAATCAGGATCATTAAAGAAAGCATGGCCAGTTGTATTTGTCATAATCATTAAGCTGATAGTTATGCCGGTTGTCATATTTCGTGTGATGACGTGGCTTGGCGTGAATGATCTTGCGAGAAATATCTGGACGCTGATTATTGCGCTTCCAAGTATGGCAAGCATTCCGATTATGGCAGAAAGCTTCGGTTCAACAGAAGCTGATTATGCGGCGCAGGGTGTATTTATTATTACACTGGCAAGTCTGGTAACAATACCGCTTGTGGTGATGCTTTGCAGGTAAGTAATGAGATCAGGCATTTAGAATACATAAGGTGAAAGCTTTTATGTATATAGGAGAGCTTAAAAATATTAAATAAAAAGAGTAATGATTTAATTGTATTAGAAACAAAAATATTTCTAATACGACATGAAAGGAGATATTAAAATGGTAGATCAGAATTGTGCATATTGTGTAGAGGGAGAATTATTGGCAAAGTTTGGAATTAAGATTTGCGAACTTGAGAATTCTAAAGTATATCTTTTTAAAGAGCAGAGCCATCCAGGAAGAGTTGTAGTTGCTCATAAGAAACATGTCAGTGAGATTCTTGAGCTGACACCGCAGGAGAGAGCAGCATACTTAGAGGAGATTGCAAAGGTATCTGAGGCAATCCACAAAATCTTCAAACCTGCAAAAGTGAACTATGGTGCATATGGAGATACAGGACATCATCTGCATTTCCATCTTGTACCAAAGTATACGGATGAGTATGAGTGGGGTGGAACATTTGAGATGAATCCTGGAAAGAAATTCTTAAGTGATGAAGAATACGCGGAGATGATTGAGAAGATTAAGGCTGAGCTGATTTAGAAATCCCTGGAGATACTGATTCTCTAAGTAGATTCACACTCCCAGTGCAGAACATTTCAATGAGCCATATAAGACGAGAAAAGTGTACGCAGAGGCGTGCACTTTTCTTATGTCTCATTTTCATTGCACTGAAGTCGTGTGAACTATCTTAGAGAATCAGTATTCACAAGGTTTTCTAAGGATGGATGAAGAAGGTAGGTTGGAATTTATAGACTGATTTTGTATGGGTTGAGGGAGTATGAACTATCTTAGAAAATTGATATGCGCAAGGATTTTTATAAAGTGAAAGGGTGTTTCAGTGGTCATATTGTGACCGTATCTGAAACACCCTTTCTTCAGGGGGGATAACTATATAAAGTTATCGGCTAAAATTATTAGCTATTCTTGAATTATTTTACAGGCAGGAAGCGTAAGCTACTTCTGCACCTTCTTCGCGGATTTTCTTAAGATCAGCGACAATCAGTTCTTCCAGTCCTTTGATTTCTGTCAGATCCTGATCCCACATATCTTTGTTGGAAAGTACAGCTTTTACGAGTTCTTCTGCACTGTCATCTTTGTGTGCATAGTAGAAGTCAAGTGCCCATGCATCATCCTGTACTTTGTACTCATTTCCTTTTGGTCTCTTGCATACCAAAGCTGCATCTTCACGTCTCTGAATATCATTTGAGTAGAATGCAATGTAAGCTGCAAGGCTCATTGCCAGGCAAGTAGGAATCTCACCTTTTTCGTTGATATACTCAAGGAATGAAGGCATGTTACGAGCTTTCCACTTAGATGTTGAGTTCAGAGAAATGCTCATAAGCTCATGATTTACAAATGGGTTGTTAAATCTGTCTGATACAGCTGCTGCAAAGTCAAGCAGATCCTGTTTGTCCAGTGGAAGCGTAGGGATAATCTCATCGTAAAGCATTTTGTTCATGAAGCCTTTGATTGTTTCATTGTGCATGCAGTCACGAACGATGTCCTGTCCAGACAGGTAAGCACCAAGAACGAAACCTGTATGAGCACCGTTCAGGATACGAACTTTTCTCTTCTTGTATGGAGTAACATCCTCTACAACATGTACATTTAAACCGGCTTTCTTGAATGGAAGCTTATCTTCAAGACCTGCAGGTCCTTCGATGATCCATACACCAAAGATCTCGCCGACATCAATCAATTCATCGTGATATCCATTTGCTTCTTCCATTTTCTTAACTTCTTCTGCATCACGTACACGTCCTGGAACGATACGGTCTACCAGTGTAGAACAGAATGTGTTCTTCTCATTGATCCATGTTTTGAATTCTTCTTCAAGTCCCCAGTCATCAATGTACTCGTTGACACATTTCTGGAGTTCTTTACCATTGTTGTCGATCAGCTCACAGCTTAAAACTACAACTCCATCTTTACCTGCTTTGTAACGCTCATAAAGCACACGTGTCAGTTTGGCAGGGAAGCTGATTGGAGGACACTGGTCAAATTTGCTTTCTGACTCGTGTACGATACCGGCTTCTGTTGTGTTGGATACGATATACTCAAGGTCGTCACTCTTGGCAAGCTCAAGAACTGCGTCGAAATCATCATATGGATTGATACATCTGCTTACAGAAGAGATGACACGTTTTAAGTCAACTTTCTCCCCTTTTTCACTTCCGCGAAGGTACAGTGTGTAAAGTCCTTCCTGGTCGTTGATGAGTTTTGTAAGTCCCTGTGCGATTGGCTGAACTAATACAACTTTTCCGTTCCAGTCAGCTTTTTCATTTGCACAGTCAAAGAAATAATCTACAAATGCACGAAGGAAGTTTCCTTCTCCGAACTGCATAACTTTCTCTGGTGCGGATTCTTTGATATATCCGTTATAACCTGATTTCTTAAGAACTTCGTAATTTAATGTTTCCATGATTGAGTTTCTTCCTTTCTTAAATTGATGAGATATGATTTTTATAATGTTACACCCTGTTTAAAGATTGCCATATCGTGGAATCCGGCGATTTCGGATTTTACTTCTTTACCGGAAGCAACTGCGATAACTTCATCGAACAGTTTTTCTGCCAGTTCAGGAAGAGTATCCCCTTCTACCAGGGTTCCACAGTTAAAGTCGATCCAATTCTGTTTTCTGTTATTTAATGAAGAATTGGTAGAAATCTTCATAGTTGGTACAGGACATGCGAACGGTGTTCCACGACCTGTAGTAAACAGTACAATGTGTGCACCGGAAGCAGCCAGTGCAGTAGAAGCAACCAAGTCATTTCCAGGAGCACTTAAGAGGTTCAGACCTTTTGTCTTAACCTGTTCTGCATAAGACAGTACGTCCATGACCGGAGCGCTTCCGGATTTCTGAGTACAGCCAAGAGACTTGTCCTCAAGAGTGGAGATACCACCTTTTTTATTTCCAGGAGACGGGTTTTCATAAATTGTCTGATTGTGACTCTGGAAATATTGTTTAAAGTTATTAATCAGATCAACTGTCTTTTCAAATAATACTTCGTCTTCACAACGGTTCATTAGCTGAGTCTCAGCACCGAACATCTCAGGTACTTCTGTAAGAACAGTACTTCCGCCTTTGGAGATAAGAAGATCGGAAAATGCTCCTACGACCGGGTTGGCTGTGATACCGGAAAGTCCGTCAGAGCCACCGCATTTCATACCAATGACCAGTTCGCTGCAGTCAATGTCTTCACGTTCAAAGCTTCCAACATAAGCGGACAGATCTTCGAGAATGTTAAGTGCATCAGCAATCTCATCTTCACTTTCCTGAGCAACAAGGAAACGGACACGTTTCGGATCATAGTCGCCGATGTAATTCTTCAGTACATCAATATTACTGTTCTCGCAGCCGAGTCCAAGAACAAGGACACCGCCGGCATTCGGATGATTGATCAGATCAGACAGAATCTTGCGGGTATTCTCCTGATCATCTCCCATCTGGGAGCATCCATAAGGATGTGGGAATGCAAAAATTCCTTCTACAGATCCCTGTACATACTTCTGAGCCTTGCGTTCGATCGCAGTAGCAACGTTATTTACACAGCCTACAGTCGGAATAATCCAGATTTCATTACGGATGCCGACTTTTCCGTTCGGTCTGCGGTATCCTCTGAAAGTGCGAGGAGCCGTCGGGGTAAGTTCTGTAACAGAACGATCATAGGTGTAAGTAAGCAGATCTCCAAGTCCAGTCCGAATATTATGTGTGTGAATCCAGCTTCCGCAGCTGATGTTCTCCTTTGCAATACCGATTGGACAGCCATATTTGATAACCTGAGCATCAGCAGGAATATCAGTCAGAGCAAACTTGTGTCCCTGGGGAATGTCCTCACGGAGAGTAACCTCTGTACCGTCCACATCTAATGTACGATTTGCAGATAAAGGAGTAAGTGCAACTGCAACGTTATCATTCTGGTGAATTTTGATAAATTCTTTCATGATAAAATCCTTTCTCTTAAAAAATGATGTTAGTACTAGTAAATGATGAAGGAGACATTAAAAATTCTGATCATCATGAACTCACGATGAAAGAAATGTCTTCGACATCTGAATTTGTTATAAAATAAACGTGTAAGCGCTTACACTAAACATACATCATTTTGATGTTTAGGTCAATAAAAATGACAAATCAATTTTGCACAAAAAGCATTTTTGGAAAAATGCACAAAAACAAGATAACAAATTTGTCGAAAAGATTGTTTAAAAACCATTGATTTCATATGTGCAGTTGGGGTAAAATGTAATAAATGTAAGCGTTTACAATATAGACGATGCAAGCATAGAACACAGGAGGAAAGAAAAATGAAGAAATTTATGGACGAGGATTTTCTATTAACAAGTGATGCGGCAAAAAAACTTTATCATGATTATGCAGAGAACATGCCGATTGTAGATTATCATTGCCATATTAACCCACAGGAGATCTGTGAAGATAGAAAGTTTGAAAATATCACACAGGTATGGCTCGGAGGAGATCACTACAAGTGGCGTCAGATGCGTTCCAATGGTGTAGATGAGAAATATATCACAGGTGATGCTACAGATCGTGAAAAATTCCAGAAATGGGCTGAGACTCTTGAAAAACTGATCGGTAATCCACTGTATCACTGGAGTCATCTGGAGTTAAAGAGATACTTCGGATATGAAGGATACTTAAACGGTGAGACAGCAGAGGAAGTATGGAATCTTTGCAATGAGAAGCTTGCACAGGATGATATGACCGTAAGAAATATCATTAAAAAGTCAAATGTAAAATTAATCTGTACAACAGATGATCCGATTGACACTCTTGAATATCATGAGAAACTTGCAAAAGACGATACATTTGATGTAAAGGTACTTCCGGCATGGAGACCAGATAAGGCTATGAATCTGGAGAAACCAGAGTATCTTGATTACCTTAAAAAGTTAAGTGAAGTCAGTGGAATTGAAGTAAAGAGCTTCAAGACTCTGATCGAGGCGCTTGTAAAACGTATGGACTATTTCCAGGAGAGAGGATGCTCTGTATCAGATCATGCTCTTGAGTATGTAATGTACGCACCGGCTTCCGAGGAAGAAATCGAGGCAATCTACAGCAAACGTCTTGCAGGTGGAGAAATCACAAAAGAAGAGGAATTGAAAGCAAAGACAGCCTTTATTCTTGCAGTTGGAAAAGAGTATAATAAACGTGACTGGGTAATGCAGCTTCATTATGGATGTAAACGTGACAATAATGTAGTTCGTTATAAACAGCTTGGACCAGATACAGGATATGACTGCATCAATAACTATGCACCATCTTCAGAAATGGCAGATATGTTAAATGCATTGTCTGATACAGATGCACTTCCTAAGACAATTCTGTACTCTCTGAATCCGAACGACAATGAGTCTATCGGAACAATCATCGGATGCTTCCAGAATGAGAAGACCGTTGGAAGAATCCAGCAAGGTAGTGCATGGTGGTTCAATGATCACAAAGTCGGAATGACAGCTCAGATGACATCACTTGCAAACCTTGGTATTTTAAGTAACTTTGTAGGAATGCTTACAGATTCCAGAAGTTTCTTATCTTACACACGTCATGAGTATTTCAGACGTATCCTTTGCGAGCTGATTGGAGGATGGGTAGATAACGGAGAGTATCCGGATGATTACAAGACACTGGAGAAGATTGTAAAGGGAATTTCTTACAACAATGCAGTGGAGTACTTTAAATTTGACGTATAGGAATTAGAAGCGTAGTAGGAGTTTTTGCATATGGCAGTGAACATTTATGATGTCGCAAAATTATCGGGAGTGTCCATTGCGACTGTTTCAAGAGTGGTAAATGGAAGTACAAAGGTCAGTGAGAAGACCAGAAGAAAGGTTCTTGATGTGATGGAACAGTGTGGCTATACGCCAAATGTGTTTGCAAGGGGACTTGGACTGGATTCTATGAAGACCATCGGGATTTTGTGCCCGGATATATCGGACGCATTTATTGCACAGGCAGTGGCATTCCTTGAAGAACGTCTGCATCAGTATGAATATGACTGTATTTTGGGATGCAGTGGTTATGACCTGGAAGCGAAAGAGGCACATACGAAAATGTTACTGTCGAAGCGGATTGATGCGCTTATTCTGGTAAGTTCTACTTACGCAGGTCGGGAAGGACACCCGGAAGATGTGGAATACATAAAAGAAGCTGCAAAGCAGACACCGGTATTTCTGATCAATGGATTCATAAAAGGAAAGAATATCTACTGTTCTTTTTGTGATGATTTTAAGGCAACATATGATGTGACGAGTGGATTTATCCGTCGAGGAAAGAAGAAAATCTTATTCTTGTGTGATTCCTATTCATACAGCGCATCGAAGAAGATGGCGGGGTATGAGGCCGCTCTTCGCGATGCCGGATATCCGATTCGAGGAGAATTAAAGTTCTATACAAAGAACAGGATTCATCATGTCAGGGATATGCTTCTTTTACATAAGAATCTGGAGTTTGACAGTGTTGTTGCAACGGATGACGGACTCGCGATTGGAGCACTTAAGTATGCGAATGTGAAAGGACTTAAAGTACCAGATGATATTGAAATTGCAGGATATAATAATTCGCAGCTTTCGGTAGGCTGTGAACCGGAATTAACTTCTGTGGACAATCATCTGGAGAAGATGTGTAATGACACTGTAGATTATATGTTGCGGGTTCTGCAGGGAGATACTGATGTGCCACCGCAGAATGAAGTCGTATGCGAAATCAAAAAGAGATGTACGACGGATTTTTAAAGCATGAAACTTAAAAATTAATTAAGAAAGTTTTTAAATTAAAAAGAAATAAAATAATTGCCAGATAACGATTCTATGAAATATATCGTTATCTGGCATTTCTTATTCTCTACAATGATTCATGATAAAAAGCTATTTATAATTCGTTCTGTTCAATTAAAAGGTTACTGTCCCAATTCAGCCAGTAACTGCTTTTTAGTATTTAATAGAAGCTTTTTATATTGGGTAATTTGCTTATCTTTCATGCGGTCCTTTGGAGCAGAGATGCTGATAGCATATGGCAATTTGTGGTGTACACAGCCAAGGGATACAGCAATGCACCGGACTCCGATTTCCATCTCCTCATTATCCATGGAATATCCGTTGTTACGAATTGCACCGATGACCTCTAAAAAGGTATTGTAGTCAGTAACGGTATTGGCTGTATAAGTGTGTAATTCGCTCTGTTCCCAAATCTGACGGATCTGGTCATCATCCATATCAGCAAGAATTGCCTTACCGACACCGGAACAGTAAAGAGGGATTGTTTTTCCGACCATAGATACCATACGAACAGAATTATGTGGTGCTTCTACTTTATCGATATATACAGCGTTGATTCCTTCCATCTGTACGAGATGAACAGTTTCGCCAGTCTGTTCAGCAAGATCTTGAATGTAAGGTCTTGCAATATCAATGAGACTGTTATGTGAAAGAACCTGATTAGAAAGACTGCAGATCTTAAAGGTAAGACTGTACTTGGAAGTATCCGGATCTTGTTTTACATAGTCCATGCAAATTAAGGAATTTAAAATGCGATGGACAGTACTTTTATTTAATTCCAGTTCATTACTGATATCAAGAAGACCGGAAGGTCCGGATCTGGCAAGCAGTTCAATAGTCCGGAAAATTCGGTCAGAGACCTGGATTGGATTTTTCTCACTCAATGTTATACTCCTTAGATAAAACTATTTACAGTGGGATAACAGAGTTCCTCACTGTCTGTCATCTATTGTAGCATGATATAGAAGAAAGAGCAAAAAAAACTTGACTTTTTTATGAGTTCGTGTATAATTCAAAGTAAAGAAAGGTTCACGATATGAAAATAGATTTCATAATGTGAAACCAAACATATAACCCCATAAGTAATTATATATCATCATCAGAACAGGCAGTCCAAAAGGACTGCCTGTTCACTTTCAAGAATGCTATTTATTCAAAATAAGAATGCTTAAATTGCCTTCATGGGTTGTTATCTGTCAGTGTTCTGCATAGATAAAATCTGGTCGATAATGTGGAATGCAACCTCTTCTTTATTCATAATTGGAAGTTCCAGGACTTCTGTATTTGTAATCATTGTGACAACATTAGTGTCCGTCTCAAATCCAGCTCCGGCAACTTTCAGATTATTTGCAACAACCATGTCAAGGTTCTTTTTTGCCAGCTTCTTTCTGGAATTCTCCAGCATATTTTCCGTTTCCATAGAGAAGCCGCAGAGGAATTGACCGGGAACTTTATGTTCTCCAAGATATTTTAAAATATCATCTGTACGTTCCAGCTCAATGGAAGTGGAAGAATCCGATTTTTTGATTTTCTCATCAGATATGTGGACTGGCCGGTAATCAGCAACAGCGGCAGCTTTGAAGATCATGTCCATACCGACACTTCTTGCAGTAACCTCTTCGTACATATCTTTAGCAGAGATGACAGGGACGGTCGTTATAAATGGCGGTGGAGTAAGAGCAGTTTTACCTGTGACTAAAGTTACATCTGCACCGCGAAGCATACACGCTTTTGCAAGGCTGTAGCCCATTTTCCCGGAGGAATGGTTGGTGATATAACGCACTGGATCGATTGCCTCCTGAGTAGGACCGGCGGTGACCAGAACCTTTTTCCCACGCAAGTCTTTTTTACATGCTATACATTTTAAAATATATTCGAATAAATCTTCTGGTTCCGGCATCTTTCCGGCACCGACATCACCACAGGCAAGCCAGCCATTAGCCGGAGTGATGACCTCCATACCATATTTTTCAAGAAGCTTTAGATTGTCCTGAGTGACAGGATTCTCATACATTCCTGTATTCATGGCAGGAGCAATAATCTTAGGAGCTTTGCTTGCGAGAATAGTTGTAGTGAGCATATCATCAGCCAGTCCGTGTGCAAGTTTTGCAATTATATTTGCAGTTGCCGGAGCAACCATGATGACGTCTGCTTTCTGAGCAAGAGCAACGTGTTCTACTTTGAATTCAAAATTGCGGTCGAAAGTATCTACAATACATTTATTGCGCGTCAACGTTTCAAATGTGATTGGATTAATAAAATTAGTGGCATTCTGGGTCATAATAACATGAACACAGGCACCGGTCTTTACAAGACGGCTGGCAAGCATGGCACTTTTATATGCAGCAATCCCACCGGTAACACCTAATAGAATGGTTTTATCTTTTAACATCATAGAAATAAACCTCTTTCTCTTTGTATGATTTATATTTCAACTATAGCGTGTTTGGCAGTCTCTTGCAAGATGAGGAGACACAAAGGGATGACTTTTTTTTGCGAAAATGTTAAAATTAGTGAAACAGTTCTGGAATATCAGGATATTTAGAGAGAGGAGAAAAGAATATGAAAAAAGCAGCGGTATTTTTGATGATATTAACATTAAGTGTTTCTAGCGCAGCGTGTGGCAATAAAGAAAAGGATGATAATCAGGCAGATGCGAAGACGGAACAAAGCCAGAATGCAGACAATTCTAAAGATAATGATAAAAGTGATACTCAGACGAAAGAGGCAGACAATAAGATGTACGAGTTATCTTCGGAGGACGATGTATGGACTATAAAAGTATCTGCACCAAAAGGGTGTTCTGAGACAGACTTTTCTTCGGACACGGCAAGAGCATTTGAACGTATTGGAAATGTAGATGGCAGCAGTCTGCAATATGTGATGACTCTTAGGAATACAGATGTTTCCACTGTAGAAAGTGATATGAAGGAAGAAGTACAATATCTGTATACCGCAAATTCTGATGATACGATTCCGGCAATGGATACACAGAGCAGTGAATACAATGGGAAAATGTGGAATTATTTTTCCTATAATATGGAAGAGTTGAGTGGTTATCGTGTTTGGGCAGAGTTATCAGACGGCGATGTGTTTGCCTGTACAGTTGAGTGGATTGGAGAAGAGGAGACACCGGATGATATTGATACGGTCATCAAGACATTGTCTTCCTGTATTGCCGACTATGATGTATAGATTCTTTTTGAAAAGAAATGTACTTAATTTAATACTTGTATCTATAGTAGAACAGATGTTATAATTACTCGGTAATTGTATTGTATCCTGCATGGCAGGAATGATAACAAGGAGGTAATTGAATAATGAAAACAAAAAAACACGACACTCAGTGGATGGTCAGTGTTGCACTTATGGCAGCAATTGTCATTCTTCTGGCGAACACACCGCTTGGAATGATCCAGCTTCCAATTATTAAGGCGACAACCGTACACATCCCGGTAATCATCGGAGCAATTCTGTTGGGACCGTCAGCAGGGGCAATTCTTGGATTTGTGTTTGGTGTATGTTCACTGGTGAGCAACACAATGGCACCAACCCTTTTGTCTTTTGCATTTTCTCCGTTCATGAGCACTACTGGAATTCCGGGAGCAATCAAGGCAATCTGGATTTCTGTAGGATGCCGTATGTTGATTGGAATCGCAGCCGGATGGTTATGGATTCTCTTTAACAAACTGAAAGTGAATCAGATCATTGCACTTCCAATCGTTGGATTCGTCGGATCTATGGTGAATACGATCACAGTTATGGGAAGTATTTATCTGTTATTTGCACAGCAGTATGCACAGGCAAAGGATGTAGCAATAAGCGCTGTATGGGGACTTGTTATGGGAACTGTTACAGCATCTGGTATTCCGGAAGCAATTGCAGCAGCGGTACTGGTGCTTGCAATCGGAAAAGTGCTGATTCAGGTATTAAAAAGAATGAATTTTTCATTTATTGACGCACAGACAGCAAAATAAACATATAAATAAGCACTAATACGCCCCACGGAAATTACCGTGGGGCGTTTGTATAATTTAAAGTGTTGACGAAAGTATCCTCTTTTGATAATATCCCACTTAACAGATAGGAAAGCGAGGATATAAAGGAGAGAAGATATGAGTAGTATAACAATGAATCAGAATGTAAAGAAAACTATACATAATGAAATGCTTCTGGGCTGCACTGGTTAGAACATTTCTTGTACTGGGTATTTTGTTTACTGTTGGTGTAAAGCTTAGAGGAGAATCAGTGAATCAATATGTTCCGGCATATATCGGATTATTTATTTTATCTGTATTTGTAAGATTTATCAGCGCACAATTTACCTTAAACAGGTATCTGGAATGGGCTTTTTATCAAGTCAGTGCATTTGAACAGGAAACATCTGGAAATCTGGAAAAATATTTGAAAATAAAGCACCGGGATTTTTAGAAATACAGGGGCATGCCTTTCTCCTGTCAATGCCTATCTGAATCTGATCGGTATTGAAACACTTGGACTTAGAATGGAACGTGAGTGTCAAAATGCACTGGAACTTGCACACTGGATTGTAGAGAATTATTCTGATATAATAGTAAATTATCCGGGACTGGAAAGTAGTTCCTGGCATCATGTTGCAAAAGAACAGTTTGAACATGGATATGGCGCAATTTTTACACTTCGCGTAGGAAGTAAAGAAAAGGCATTTAAATTTATTGACAGTCTTACAATCCCGTATATCATTTCCAACATAGGAGATACAAAGACGCTCAAAAATCAGAGACTAATCAGGAACAAGGTACAGGAGGAGAATGAAAATGGCAGAAAAGGTTGATTATGTTGCATTAAAAAAAGGTGGATTTATGAGACAAAAGCAGAAAGGCTGTTTTTCCTTAAGACTTGCAGTTGTGGGAGGAAATCTGACTGCTGAAAATATAAAGACAGTTGCAGAGGTGGCTGAAAAGTATGGACATGGATATGTGCATATGACTTCCAGACAGGGAATTGAGATTCCATTTATAAAAGTAGAAGATATCAATGAAGTAAAAGAAGAGCTTGCAAAAGGTGGAGTTGGAACAGGTGTCTGTGGACCGAGAGTCCGTACGATCACAGCCTGTCAGGGCGCAGCTATCTGTCCAAGTGGCTGCATTGATACTTATACACTGGCAAAGGAATTAGATGCAAGATATTTTGGAAGAGAACTTCCTCATAAATTCAAATTTGGTGTTACAGGCTGCCAGAACAACTGCCTGAAAGCAGAGGAGAACGATGTTGGAATCAAAGGAGGCATGACAGTTGAGTGCAATCATGATGACTGTATCCAGTGTGGCGTGTGTGTAAAAGCCTGTCGCGAAGGAGCACTTCGCATGGAAGATGGAAAAATTGTCATCGATAGAGAAAAATGCAATAACTGTGCACGATGTGTAAAGAGCTGTCCAACAGATGCGTGGGTCGGAGAGCCGGGGTATATCGTTTCCTTTGGTGGATTATTTGGAAATAAGATTTATAAAGGTGAACAGATTGTTCCGATCATCCGTGATAAAGAAACTCTTTTCAGAGTCACAGATGTGGCTATTTCATTTTTTGAAAAGCATGCAAATGCAGGTGAGCGTTTCCGACTGACACTTGAGAGAGTCGGAAAGGAAGAATTCAAAAAAGAGGTTCAGGCTGCTTACGAAGGCAGATAGGTGTACGAACAAACAAAATGGCGATAAGAATCGAAAAGGAGAGAAAGAGCATGGCAGAAATACAATTTGACAATCAGGTAGATATTACAGATAAGGTTTGCCCACTCACATTTGTAAAAGCTAAAGTAGCAATTGAAGAGCTGGATGATGGTGAAGTCCTTGCAATTCGAATGAATGACGGAGAGCCTGTTCAGAATGTTCCAAGAAGTATGAAAGAAGAAGGACATAAAATCTTAAAGCTTGAGGATAATGCGGACGGAACTTATACACTGTATGTCAGAAAGGTAGAAGAATAATATGGCAGTACGGATCAACAAGGATGATTTTGAAGAGAAAGTTTTAAAGAGCAATCTTCCGGTCATCGTAGATTTTTATTCTGATTCCTGCATAGCGTGTAAAAAGCTTGCACCGGCATTGGGAGATGTAGAAGATGATTATGAAGGAAAATTATATGTATATAAGGTGAATACCAATTTTGATAAAGAGCTGGTAAAAAAATATCAGATAGCAGCGAATCCAACCCTTCTCTTTGTAAAAAATGCAGAAGTATTAGATCGAAAAACCGGAGCACATACCTTGGCAGAGCTTAAGACCTGGGTGGAAGCTTTACTGTAATAATATGGGTCAGGAGGAAGAAATTATGATAATTGTAGTTTCAGGAGAAAAGAAAGAAGTAAAGGATAATCTGATATTACCGGAGTTAATTGAGCAGGAAAATGTAGAGATGCCAGAGTATGTAACGGTATCTATTAATGAAGAGTTTGTTCCTTCAGATGAGAAAGAGACAACCGTATTAAAAGAAGGAGACGTTGTAGAATTTCTTTATTTCATGGGAGGTGGATGTTAATGGCAATGACAGATGAACAGATTGAACGTTATTCCCGTCATATTATTCTAAAAGAAGTAGGCGCAAAAGGTCAGAAGAAGTTGCTGAAAGGGAAAGTTCTGATTATTGGAGCCGGTGGTCTTGGAGCTCCGGCAGCTATGTACCTTGCAGCAGCAGGAGTTGGAACAATCGGAATTGTAGATGCAGACGAAGTTGATCTGTCCAATCTTCAGAGACAGATTATCCATACAACAGCAGATGTAGGAAAAGCAAAGGTCAGATCGGCAAAAGAGACAATGAATGCCATGAATCCGGACGTTACAGTCAATACATACCGCATGTTCGTGGATTCTACGAATATCAGAGAACTGATCCGGGATTATGATTTTATTATTGACGGAACAGATAATTTTCCGGCAAAATTCCTGATCAACGATGCATGTGTACTGGAGAAAAAACCATTTTCACATGCAGGAATTATCCGCTTTAAAGGTCAGCTTATGACATATGTTCCGGGAGAAGGACCATGTTACAGATGTGTATTTAAAAATCCACCACCGAAGGATGCAGTTCCAACCTGCAAGCAGGCAGGTGTCATTGGAGCTATGGGTGGAGTCATTGGTTCCCTTCAAGCTATGGAAGCAATCAAATATTTGCTGGGAGTTGGAGATTTATTGACAGGTGCGCTGCTTACTTTTGACGCTCTGACGATGGAATTTCATAAAATTAAGCTTCCAAAAGATACTCATAACTGTGCAGTGTGCGGAGATCACCCGACAATTCTTGAGCCGATTGATTACGAACAGGAAGTATGTGAGGAGACAGCAGGCAGATTTGATGCACCAAGAAAAGAAGAGTAATTTGTAATCAGTGAAGAGGTATAAGTATGGCAATTATAAGAATGAAATATACACTTCTTGATGAGATTGCCCGGTATGCAACCGGGCATCTTCCAGAAGAAGCCTGCGGACTGATCGCAGGAAGCGAAGATGAAAATGGTCGTTTAATTGAAAAAGTTTATTACCTGACAAATGTTGATCATGCAGAGGATCATTTTACACTGGATCCGAAAGAACAACTGTCAGCAATCAAAGATATGAGGGCGAATGGATTAAAACCACTTGGTAACTGGCATTCACATCCGTCCAGCCCGTCCAGACCGTCGCAGGAGGATATCAAACTTGCATTTGATTCCAATGCCAGCTATATGATCATATCATTTATGGCAGAAAATCCAGTGTTGAATTCTTACCATATAGAAAAGGGTCAGGTGGAAAAAGAGGATTTGCGAATTTATTCAGATGAATATTATTTCTAAGTATAGTAAAAAGGAATAAAAAATGAAATTAAAAACGAAAGAATTGACAACCTGTGCACTGTTTGCAGCTTTGATCGCAATCGGTGCATTTATAAAAGTTGATATACCATTGCCAATGTACACCATGCACTTTACATTTCAATGGTTTTTTGTGTTGATGGCAGGTTTTCTGCTTGGTGCAAAACTTGCAACGGTTAGTGTGATCGTGTATCTTAGCATTGGCCTTGTCGGAGTTCCGGTATTTGCTGCCGGAGGTGGACCTGCATACATTTTCAGACCAGGATTTGGATTCTTACTTGGTTTTGTACTGGCAGCATTTGTCATTGGTACTATTACAGAAAAAGTAGGAAAAAATCATAAGGGAATGTTCTTAATGGCATCAGTTGCGGGACTGGTGACTTATTATACGATTGGAGCAATTTACTTTTATTGTATAAATAATTTTTATGCAGCAACTCCTGTGAGCTGGAGCGTTGTAGTTGTGGAATATTGTCTGATTACGATTGCACCGGATTTTATATTATGTGTATTGGCGACAGCATTTTCTTTAAAGCTCCGTCCAGTATTTCTTGGGATGATGCATGAGTATAGTATGGATCGGAAAGTGGTGTAATATGGCGTATTTTCCTATGTTTGTGAACTTGAAGGATCAGCCGTGCCTGGTGGTCGGCGGAGGGATGGTGGCATACCGGAAAGTAAAAGTACTTCTGGATTTTGAAGCCAGAGTGGTTGTAGTCGGAGAGAATATCTGCGATAAAATCTATGAAATTGTAAAAAAAAGTAATCAGTTAGAATTACAAAAAAAGTGTTTTGAAGATGCAGATTGTGATAATATGTTTATGGTGATCGCTGCAACAGATGATAAAGAATTGAATCACCATATTGCGGGAATCTGTAATTCAAAAGGAATTATGGTAAATGCTGTGGACCAGAAGGAGGACTGCAGCTTTATCTTTTCTTCATATATAAAAGAAAAAAATCTTATTGCAGCATTTTCGAGTGGTGGGAACAGCCCTGTGCTGGCACAATATTTAAAAAGTCAGGAAAAGGAGATCCTGACACCATTTCTTGGAGAATTGAATGAATATATGGGGAAGATCAGAAAGCGTGTGATAGAAAAGTATGACACAGAAGACAAACGAAAAGAAATATTTAAAGAAATAGTAAATACAGCCATTGAAAATGGAGAATTGCCACAGGAGTAGATATGAGATACCGGGTAGGAACAAGAGGATCAAAGCTGGCGCTTGCCCAGACAAAGCAGGTTATTGAAAAATTAAAAAGTGCATTTCCGGAAGATGAATTTGATGTAGTAATCATAAAAACCACCGGAGATATGGATCAGAAAAGCCGGCTTGACCAGATTGGATCAAAGGGCATATTTGTAAAAGAAATTGAGGAAGAACTTTTGGAAGAGAAGATTCAACTTGCAGTACACTCTATGAAAGACATGCCAGATACAACGGCAGATGGATTAATATTTGCAAAGGCATGGAAGCGGGAAGATCCAAGAGATGTTCTGATTTTGAGAGAGGCAGTGTCTGTGGACGACCTTCCGAAAGGAGCTGTGATCGGAACGGGAAGCAAGCGTAGAAAGTATCAGCTTCTGAAAATCCGCCCTGATTTTAACATGGTTGGGATCCGTGGAAATATAGATACAAGGATTCGAAAAATGCAGGAAGAAGAGATGGATGGAATTGTACTTGCCGCAGCAGGTATTAACAGACTAGGAAGAGAGCAAGAGATTACCTGCTATCTTGAGCCGGATCAGATGATTCCGGCCCCGGCCCAGGGGACACTTGCTCTGGAAGTAAAAGCAGATAATATACAATTAATCAGAAAACTAAATAGATTGTCTGATCAGGAAACAGATATATGTGTAAAAGCAGAAAGACAATTTTTGAAACAAATTGGAGGAAGCTGTCATCTTCCGGTAGGAGCATATTGCAAGATACAGGATGAAAAACTAATATTAAGAGCAATGTTTGGAACGGAGGATGGAAAAAAACTGGCATATACAAAGGTGGAATCTGCAATTTTAAATAAAATAGAAGATACATCACAGATAGATGAAATCTGCAGACAGATTGCCAGAGAAGCAGTAGAAAAAATTCAAATACAATTAAGTCATGAAGAATAAAATGGGTAAAGTTATATTAGTTGGAGCAGGGGCAGGAGATACCGGTCTGCTCACGATAAAAGGGAAAAAATATATAGAAGAGGCAGACTGTATCATCTATGACAGACTTGCATCGCCGGAACTGCTTGGAATGGCAAAGCATGGCTGTGAGTGCATTTATGTAGGAAAAGAAAATCATAAGCATATCATGAAGCAAGATGCGATCAATGAATTATTATATAAAAAATCCAGAGAATACAGTCTGGTCGTACGGCTAAAGGGTGGTGATCCTTATGTCTTTGGAAGAGGCGGTGAAGAAGCATTATATCTTCGGAAAAGAAAGATTGATATAGAAGTCGTACCAGGAGTTAGTTCTGTCGTTGCAGCATTGGCAGACGCAGGAATTCCAATTACGCACAGAGGGATTTCAAAAGGGTTTCAGGTCATTACAGCTCATAGCAAAAAAGATGAAGAAGCGCAGATTGATTATACGTTGCTTACCGATGAATCCATGACTTGTGTATTTCTGATGGGACTTGCACATGTAGAACATATTGCAGAAGAACTGATAAGAGCTGGAAGAAGACCGGATACTCCGGCAGCAGTGATATCCAACGGAACACTGGCTACGCAGAAAAAATGTATCGGAACATTGGAGAGTATCGGATATAAAGTAAAATGTGCAAAACTGGAATCTCCGGCAATCATTGTTGTGGGGAATGTTGTTTTACTGAATGACCAATTGGATTTTTTTGAAAAACGTCCATTATTCGGGAGAAAAATAACCGTACCATATATTGAAGCTATAGGAGAACGAACACATTTCAATAAGCTGATTACAGATTTGCAACAGCTCGGAGCAGATGTTGATACAATCATGGTTGGAAAAATTCTACCAATCCCAATTTCAGATTTTGAAAAAGAAATTAGCAGCTCCGACTGGATTCTCTTTACAAGCAGAAATGGTGTCAGGGCTTTTTTCTATAATATGAAATTCAATGACACAGATATCCGATGCCTTGCAAAAATTCGTTTTGGAGTTGTAGGGAAAGCAACAGAGCAGGAGTTAAAGAACTATCAGATAAAAGCAGATTTAGTTCCAGATGAGCAGACAGGAGCCGGACTTGCCAAAGCTTTAAAAAAACAGATCAGTGACCAGACGAAAGTCTGTATATTTTCTGCAAAAGAGGCCTCCGAAGACTTGGAGAGAGAACTTCAGAAATTTTGCCATGTCATAAAAACAGATGCATATGAAAATGTAAATGTATCAGAGCAAGATTATATATTAAAGCCTGCAGATACAGTTATTTCAGAAGCTGTATTTACAAGTGCGTCCAATGTGGAACGTTTTTTTCAGATGCTGACAGAGGAGATAATGGTAGAACGAGCTTATTCTATTGGAAAAAAGACGACAGAAGCACTTAAGAAAAAGAATGTAATGAATATTTGCGAGTCGGAAGAAAGTACTTATGAGTCAGTTGTTTCTTTGATAACAAAAAAATAAGTCGGTTGTTTCTTTTATACAATTGAGGTATAATGGTAGCCAAAATAAATTGAAATGAAGGAGACAGATGAATGGAACTTGTAAAATCAATCATCATTCTTGTTATAGGATTTGCACTTTTGATGAAAGGAGCAGATTATTTCGTAGAAGGAAGTTCATCGGTAGCAAAACGACTCTATATTCCTTCCATGATTATCGGTATGACAATTGTAGCAATGGGAACGAGCCTTCCGGAATGTGCGGTCAGTGTAACAGCATCACTTGCCGGGAATAATACACTTGCGGTCAGCAATGTTGTCGGATCGAATATTTTTAATCTTATGGTCGTATGTGGAGCATGTGCTTTATTTGCTCCACTTACAATAAAAAAAGATACGCTTGTAAAAGAATTTCCATTATCGATTATCTGTTCAGTTTTGCTGATCGCACTAGGATATGTGGGAATGAAGTTGGGACACATCGATGGAATTGTCTTTTTAATTCTTTTCGCAGGTTACCTTGTCTGGATGATTAATTCCGTAAAGAAAGCAAGAGCAGTGCACAAAGAGGACGAGCTGATGAAAGAATCCGGAGAGTATGTAGAAGATGAAATCAGAATTATTCCAATGTGGAAAAGCATACTCTTTATTGTTGGAGGGATGATCGCAATTAAATTTGGAGGTGATTTTGTTGTTGACAGTGCATCAGATATTGCATTGTCATTCGGACTTAGCCAGACACTGATCGGACTTACAATCGTTGCACTTGGAACAAGTCTTCCAGAGCTTGTGACCTCCATTGTTGCAGCGAGAAAGAACGAAGTTGATATGGCGCTTGGAAATGTAATAGGTTCTAACATTTTTAACATTTTACTTGTGCTTGGAATTGCAGCAGCAATCAGTCCGGTAGGATTTCTGATGGACAATATTGTGGACACTCTTATACTGATTATAATGAGTAGTGCAGTTCTTGTATTTGCGTGGACTTCAAAAGTCATTAACCGAAAAGAAGGCATTGTTATGTTATGCATGTATGCAGTATATATGGTATATATATGCATGCGATAAAACTTGCAGGTAAAGTTGCAAAGAGAAGAATCAAGCAGGATTAAAAGGTTAACAGAATAAATGAATGGCAGATGTCTCAGATGTGTGAATGTCTGGGACATTTTCTCTATAAACTAGAAAGCATACAGAAAGTACAGAAATAATAATATTTTTTACAGATAGGGCTGTGATTGAAAAATCGTGTTGTAGAGCAGGCAGAATTTATAATCGTAAAGAGGAGTGAAAATGTATGAATATTTATCATGTACATGATTTTAAAGAAGATGAGTACAGTTGGAATGAAGTGGGGAGAAGAAAGGCGAAAAAGAACAGCTATATCCGATGGCTGATTATGATAGTGAGCTTCGTAATTCTTTTTATAGCCGCATATCTGGAGTTTCGTTATGATTTGCTGGAAATAAATGGATTTTTGTGCTGGTTACTGGCAATTTTGGTTTTTTCCTGGGGTTTTACCATATGCTATGCGTCTTATGTCAGAAAGCACGCATGTAAAATGTCTCTGGAAGAACGACATGACTTTAACCTGTATCTGTACCATCACAAATACTGGAAAAATCCGATTCTGGCAAATCAGGCGCTTCTGAATAATGCAATTATTCTTGTCAAGATGAAGCAGTATGAACAAGCAGCACAGGCATTAGATGCAATGCATATCGAAAAATGTAAAGCGAAAGAAATGAAACTAATTTATTTCTTAAGAATCATTATAGCTTCTTTTGAAGACAATGAAGAGGAAATAGAAAAAGCAAAGATACGGTATACAGGCATCAAAGATGATACAGGAAATTACCCGGCTTCCGAATTGGTGGAAAACTGGATTCAGATGAATGATCTGGAGCAGATGACAGAGTGTCTGGAACAAATTAAACCTGTCAAAAAAGAATACCCAGGTCTTGCTTTCGTAGTTACGATTTTCCTGGCATACACATTTTGGTTCTTAGGAACTGCATATGGAATTAACCGGGGGGCAGGATATGAAATTCGATATGTATTTTCTGCAATTTCGCTTATAGTTGTAAATATGGGACTGTTTGTAATGTTAATTTTGGGAATTATCTGGCTGCACAGACACCTGAATATTACATCGTCTGTATGGATCCAAAAAGTTGTGAAATTTATCATATGTGCAGTAATTGCAATTGCAGGGCTGATATTGCTATTTATTAATTTTCTGGATGTATTTCTGGGACTGGATGATAAGGAAACCGTCACGAGAAAAGAAAATGGATACACCTATCTGGAAGTTAGCTGGAGTAATATGGGTTATAATGCTTATACAGCAGAGTATGTAACGAATAATCCATTCATTATGAAAAAAATATATGTACCGACAAAAGATGATACATTTACAAATGAACAGCCAGACGCTTCCAATCCGGACAATACAGAAAATAATGACCAGACAGATAACGATGCAGACAGTGCAGATTCTGATACAGGAAATAGTGATTCACAGGATAATACAGAACCATATGAAAGTGATGAATGGTTAAGAATGAGAAATGGAATGCAGGCAGTCTATAATTATCTGATTGAGACAAATGCATTAGAAAATCCGGAATTCACTTACAGCAGTAATGCAAAAGGAGAGACGTATGTTATTGTCAGTACAGGACAGGAGACGAAGGATGGAAATCAGGTAAGTGTCGAATACGGTCTGTATTACAATAGAGAAAAGACAGATGACAACGGAACATACTGTGACGAGTATGTTTTGGAGAAAAAGTATCCGGGTGGAACATACGATACACAGTTAGTTGATTTTTATCTGGTAAATCCTGATACACTGGAAGTGACAGATGAACACAAGACGACATGGTAGAAAGAAGGAGATTAGAATTATGAACAGTATTTTTCACAGAATCAGTGTTAGAAAATTCGAGGACAGACCGGTAGAGAAAGAAAAAATCGTGCAGGTTTTAAAAGCCGGGATGCAGGCGCCGAGTGCGTGCAATCAGCAGCCATGGGAGTTCTATGTAGTGACAGATAAAGAGAAGATACAGGAATTGTCTACTGCAACCCCATATTCCAAATGTGCAGCAGGGGCACCGGTCGTAATTGTACCAGTATATCGGACAGAAGGATTAGTTGCACCGTCTTATGCAGAGATAGACCTTTCCATTGCACAGCAGAATATCTGGCTGGAGACAGATGAAATCGGACTTGGCGGAGTCTGGATCGGAATAGCTCCGATTGAAGAGAGAATGGAACTTGTACACAAGATGCTGGATCTTCCGGAAAATGTAAAAGTATTTTCCTTATTTGCGATGGGATATCCGGCAGAGGAAAGACCACAGCAGGACAGATTCGATCCGGAGAGAATACATTTTATGGCACCGGAGGAATAAGGTGAAATATGTACAATCCTCAGTTAGAAACATTTCTTGCATCATTACGAAAAAAAGGATATACTTACATTATCAGTATAAAGGAGGGCTGTAAAGAATGGGACAATTTTTAAATAATAAAGAACCATATGATAAATTTAAAACGGTTATGAATGGGACGTATTTTGTTGATAAATCAGAAATACTTGAAGAATTAATCCCGGCACTCCAACAGGAACAGCGTTTCTTTTGCATTACCCGCCCTAGACGTTTTGGAAAAACAGTTATGGCAAATATGATTGCTGCTTTTTTTGAAAATACAGGTGAGCCATCTTTATTTGAGCATCTTCATATAGCAGAGTATGCCGGATATAAAGAACAGGCAGGAAAGCATGATGTGATTTATATTGATTTCAGTGAGATGCCCAGAGAATGTCAAAACTATCAGGAATATATAGACCGGGTACAGAACGGACTTGTCAGAGATATACAGGAGGCATATCCAGAACTTGTTATTGAAAATAATGCGGCTGTCTGGGATATATTATCTTTGGTTTTTAATCAGACAGGACATAAATTTATTTTTGTTATTGATGAATGGGACGCAGTTTTTCATAGTTCTTTTATAACAGAAAAAGATAAAAAAGATTATCTGCTTTTTTTAAAGTTATTGCTAAAAGGACAAAGCTATGTAGAACTGGCATATATGACAGGTGTGCTTCCAATCGCAAAATATTCGGACGGCTCCGAATTGAATATGTTTTTAGAGTATAATATGGCAACAAGAGTACGGTTCAGTGAATATTTTGGATTTTCTGATGAAGAAGTGGATATGCTGTATCAGCGCTATTTAGAGAAAACAAAAAAGCCACAGATTACCAGAGAAAGTCTAAGAGAATGGTATGACGGGTATCATACAGCAGCAGGAGAACGGTTATATAATCCACGTTCGGTTGTGTGTGCATTGACAGATAATCAATTGTCGAATTACTGGGTCAGTTCCGGAAAGTATGATTCCATTTTTACTTACATTCAGTATAATGTGGATCAGATTCAGAATGATCTTACGCTGATGTTTGCCGGAGAAAGGATACCATCCGGTATACAGGAGTATGCAGCCACAGCACAGGAATTAAAGACAAAAGAAGAGATTTATTCAGCAATGGTTGTATATGGACTTTTAACATATGACAATGGAATGGTTTTTATTCCGAATAAAGAACTCATGGGAAGTTATGCTTCAATGATGAAAAAAGAACAGTCATTAGGCTATATTTATCGGCTTGCAAATGTATCATCACAGATGTTGCAGGCAACTCTTGCAGGTGATACGGAAACCATGTCAAAGATTATTCAGTATGCACATAATACAGAAGTGCCAATATTATCTTATAATAATGAAACCGAACTATCGGCAATTATAAATCTAGTTTATTTGTCAGCGAGGGATCAGTATAGAGTTGAACGGGAGGATAAGGCCGGAAAAGGATATGTGGATTTTATTTTTTATCCTGTCAGATATGATCAAGACTGTATCATACTGGAATTAAAAATGAATTATACACCGGAAGAAGCAATTGCTCAGATAAAAGAAAAAGAGTATGCATTGCGGTTCAAAGGGAAAACAGCAGCACAGGATAAATATACAGGACGTATTCTTGCAGTAGGAATTAGTTATAATAAAGAAACAAAAGAACACTCTTGTAAAGTAGAAGAGTTATAGAGTGAATAAAATGATGAGGGTCTGGCGAAAGCCAGATCCTTTATTAAAAATCATCAGAGAATAGGATTTAAGGTGAATTGAATGATTTTTACAAGCATTGGAACATTTAGAAGATTGGGTTTGTTCGTAAGGATATTTATTTCTTGATATGCTCATTTGTGTGGATACAATATAATAGTTGCAAAGCAGGAGGTAAATGATTCGTAGATTGACAAAACAGCCTGTTTTCCTCTATGCTGAGACTGTAAAAACGCTTTGCACACCTTAAAATAGCGGAGCGGGAACAGCAGGAGGAAGTGACAAGACGTGGAGGCGAAACAGTTCGGGCAGTTTATTGCCGGGATAAGAAAAGAGAAAAAAATGACGCAGGCGGAGCTTGCAGAAAAGATTCATGTGACGGATAAAGCAATCAGCCGGTGGGAGCGTGGACTTGGATTTCCGGATATCCAGACATTAGAACCACTGGCACAGGTACTTGGAATTTCGGTACTGGAATTGATGCGTTCTGAAAAAAAGAAACCGACAGGTGATATGGATACGACAGAAACTCAGTATACCCAGAAGGAGGTGGCTGAGATGCTTCAAAATGCAGATGACATTTCAAAGCAACTGAAAAAGCAGGATAAGAACGCTAATATCATTGCCGGAATTCTGGTGATTGGCGTGGGTGCATTAGCATGGGCAATAAAAATTGCCAGTCTTGGAGGCGGTCTTGTGCTCGGCGGACTCTCAGCAGCTGTGTTTGTTTCTCTGTGGTATTTTTTTCAGAATATTGATGATGAAGAAAGCCGGAGAATTTACGGTGTGGCATCGATTTTGTCTATTGGAATATTGGTATCACTGGTTAATTATATCTGGGGTGACCGTATTGCAGAGTGGATTCCGGGTGGAATAGAACGAACAGAACAGATTTTCTGGACATTGTGGTATCTGTTCATGATTGCGATGATGATGGTTGGAACAATCCGGTGTGTCCGTCGGCAAAGACAGAAAAAAGAAAAGAAGTATAAAACGGTTCTTTTTACAGGAATTATGGCGGCGATTATGTTTGCTACACTCTGGCAGTATCAGAATACCATGCAGGGACAGCGCCGGAATATGGGAATCTGGAGCGGGGCACAGCAATATGCTGAGACATTACTGAAAAAGGATAAAAATCTTGAAAACGACTGGCTGATTGGTGATGAATCATGGCGGGACGGGAAAAATACGTATCAGGTCCGTCTTACCTACTATGCCGATGCTGATGCCGAAAAAGAAGGCAGAGAGAGTGAATATCAGTACACCATTCATTTTGATGAAATAGAAGGGTATCTAATCAAATCTGAAGGTGTGCCGGAGAAAGAATAGAAAAAGTAGCTTTTATTTGGGAGAAATGATAATATAATAACAAAGGAGTTTAAATACATATATGAAGGAGAGATAAATGATGTACCAGGCAGACGAAAAACGATATGAAACTATGCAGTATAATCGATGTGGAAAAAGTGGGCTATTATTACCAAAAGTTTCGTTGGGACTTTGGCATAACTTTGGATCAAATGGTGATTATGATAATATGAAAGCAATGTGCTTTACAGCATTTGATCACGGAATCACACACTTTGACCTTGCCAATAACTATGGTCCGGAGCCGGGAAATGCAGAGATTAATTTTGGGAGAATTCTAAAAGAGGATCTCGGAGCTTATCGTGATGAGATGTTGATAAGTACAAAAGCTGGTTTTGATATGTGGGATGGTCCTTATGGAAACTGGGGAAGTAAAAAATATCTAACAGCAAGTCTGGATCAGAGTCTGAAAAGAATGGGACTGGAGTATGTCGATATCTTCTATCATCACCGTATGGATCCGGAAACTCCATTAGAGGAAACAATGGAAACACTGGCGCAGATTGTCCGAAGCGGAAAAGCACTGTATGTTGGGATTTCTAATTATGATGGAGTACATATGGAGAAGGCAGCTACAATTCTGAAAGAGCTGCATTGTCCATTTATAATTAATCAGAACCGCTATTCTATTTTCGACCGCACAATCGAAAAAAATGGATTGAAAGAAGCGGCAGTGGAGTCTGGAAAAGGAATCATTGCATTCAGCCCACTGGCACAGGGAACATTAACAAACCGCTATCTAAACGGAATTCCGTCAGACAGCCGTATTGCAACAGATGGACGATTCCTTAAGGCAAGTCAGTTGACAGAAGAAAAAATCACAAGTATCCGTGGTTTAAATGAAATTGCCAAAGAGAGAGGTGAAAGCCTGGCGCAGATGGCATTGAACTGGGTATTAAAAGATGGCATAGTGACAAGTGTTCTGGTAGGAGCATCAAAACCGGAGCAGATTCTCGATAATCTGAAGGTTCTTGAAAGTGCACCTTTTACAGATGAAGAGCTGAAAAAAATTGATGCATTGAGTCTTGTGCACGCAAAATAATTAGCAAGTCAGGTGTGGACAGAAACGATAATTCATAAGTGAAGAAAGTGATAGACAAAGCCGAAGCTTTGTCTATTTTTTTCTGTGAAGAAATCTCAATCGAGTTTGTTTTAGTATTTTTTTGTAGACTTCTAGTATCTATATGTTCCATAATGTTAAAAATATTATTTACAAAGAAACAAAAAAATATCTAAAGAAAATTACCAAAGGTGCATAATATGTTGCATAGTCAGACTGACAATGGTAATTCCAATCCAGCAGGAAGCACCGAGAAGAAGTGGCTTTCCGCCAGATTTTATTAATTTTATAACATTACTGTTCAGACCAATGGCAGCCATGGCCATAATGATGAAGAATTTGGACAGTTCTTTCAGCGGTGCGAATACATCAGCACTAATTCCCATACTCATACATGCAGTAGTGATAATTGCTGCAATGATGAAGTATAAAATAAACATCGGAAATGCTCTTTTTATGCTAAAATTTCCTGCTTTTTCACCATTTACAGATGCGGATTTTGCGTGGATCAGAGACAATACAAGTGTAATTGGAATGATTGCAAGTGTACGAGTCAGCTTAACGGTAACAGCATTATTCAATGTTTCATTTCCAAGATTCCACATGCTGTCCCAGGTGGATGCAGCTGCGGTTACAGAAGAAGTGTCATTAATTGCTGTTCCGGCGAACAGTCCGAAGGAAGAACCGCTCGTTGTGTCAAAGCCGAGGACGTGTCCAAGTACAGGGAATAGTACAGCAGCAATGACGTTGAAGAAAAAGATAACGGAAATGGCCTGGGCAACTTCCGTATCGTCGGCGTCAATAACCGGAGCAGTAGCCGCGATAGCAGAACCTCCACAGATGGAAGAACCAACACCAACCAGAATCGCAGTGTTGGACGGAACATTGATAATCCTGCGAAGCAGCCATGCGATGATCAGGGAAGTACTGATCGTACAGATAATAATTGGCAGTGATTGTTTCCCGGTCTTCATGATTACACCGAGGTTCATTCCGAATCCTAATAGTACGACAGCAGTCTGGAGAATAATTTTGGAAGTCCATTTAATGCCGGCTTCTGCTTTCCCTTTATCTGTCCAAATCAATGTGATGAGCATTCCGGCGAGAATTGCAATGACCGGACCGCCGATGACCGGAAAAGCTTTTCCAAGAAGCCAGGCAGGTACAGCAATTATAAAACAAACCAAAATACCAGATAAGTTCTTTTTGATAAAATCCATAATTTTTTTACCTCTCGTTTAAATTTAATAATTTTCATCTTTCTAATTGATTATAACACTGGAAAACAATAATAAAAAATTATATAATATTATTGAAATATAAGAAATTATTATTGATAAAATGGCAAACCAAAAGAGGAAAATACTATGTTAGATTTTAGGACGAACACCTTTCTCACAGTGTGTGAAACCATGAATTTTACAGAGGCAGCAAAGAGATTAAATATTACACAACCGGCTGTTTCGCAACATATTCGTTTCCTTGAAAACGAATATAATACCCAGTTATTCTTGTATCACAATAAACAATTGTATATTACCCAGACCGGAAAGGTACTTAAAAAGCGTCTGATGACTATGAAAAATGATCAGCTCTCAATTTTTGAAGAAATGAAAAGTGTCAGTGGAGATATCGAATTATTATCTATCGGAGTTACAATGACGATTGGAGAATATGCAGTTGTTGACAGGATTGCGGATTTTATGAATCATCATCCAGATATGAATTTACATATTCATTTTGGGAATACGTCACAGTTGCTTTCGTTATTAGATGAAGGGAAGATTAATCTTGCTTTAGTGGAAGGAAATTATCCGAAAGATCGTTACGGACACATGAATTATAGTACAGAAGATTACATTGGAGTCTGCAAGGTTTCCCATACATTTCTGAAAAAGAATCCAAAGACTATGAATGATCTGAAAAACGAACGTTTGATTGTACGGGAGAGTGGCTCGGGGACAAGGAATATACTGGAAGAGTTGCTTTTGGCACGAGGAATGGAAATTCCTGACTTTGAGCGTTGTATAGAAGTGGAAAATATGCACACGATTATAGGTCTGTTAAAACGGGATTGTGGAATTTCATTTATGTATAAGATTGCAGTCGCGGATGAATTAGAGTCGGGAGTGTTGAAAGAAATAAAGCTTTCGGATTTTAAAATGCAGCATGATTTTGATTTTATCTGGGAAAAAGACAGTATTTATACGGATAAATATGTAGAAATATGTAAGGAGTTGTCCATTTCTAAATAAAATTCAAATACATAAATAAGGTAAATCTAAATTAATGCTAAATAAATAGTAATAAATCAGCAACAGTATTTGCCATAATATTCATCGCCCATTATAATATTATTAATGATTGAAAAGCTGATTGTAAAAGTAGTAAGGAGCTTGTTAAGAAGAGAATGATAGACAGAGAAGATATGCTGGCGCTTACAAGGCGCATGACAGTTAAGCGAACATCAATGACAAGGATAGCCGGGGGATACATGGATTCAGACGGTTGCATTGACGGGACATTTAATATTGCATTTTTGAAATTAAGTCCGGCGGATCGAGAGAAAAACTTGCAGATTGCAAAGAAAGTTCCGTTTGCAGAAACGAATCAAAACTTGCAAGAATACAAATTTTTGCAGGAAAATATGCAAAATGACAGCTTGTGGAAACTTTTGATGGGAATGCGGGCATGCGGACTGAAAAATGATGCATTAATGGAGACATTTTATGAGATTGTAGGAGCAAATTATAAATCGAAAGGTGATTATGCTGTTTACGTGTTTCACGACCGTTACGATATTCCGGTGAAGGGAACGGATCATGAGCGTCAGGGAGAATCCGAGAAAATGTATGAATATCTAATCTGCGCGATTTGCCCGGTGAGTGGTGATTATGAACCGGGAGACCCCGAGTGTGGATTTTTGTTTCCGGCATTTATGGATGAAAGCGCGGCATTAAATTATATAGATATATATCAGGCTGACATGAACCATCCTCATATAGAATTGCTGGAAATGCTTGGAATATGATGAACAAAAGAAAAAAGCTATAATTAAGAAAGACAAGAATGTGGGGGGATAGCCTCACATAGAAGAAAGAGAGGAAAATGTATGAACGAATTATACGAAGCAATTGAGAAAAAAATTAAGGATGCAGGATATCCAAGAAATATTTCCGGAGCAGATGTGTATGATGATATCTGTGATCAGATTGACGGAAAGGATAATGGAGAGTATATTCTGTTGTCTAAATTTGAAGATGACGTAGTTTTTGAATATCACATTACAATTCAAGAAGAGGATTTTAATCTTGGAATCCTGAAAATGAAAACACCGGAAGGTGAATTTGTGGCTGATTTTGATGCATAGGCCTTTTAACAAAAATGTAGCAATAATATATAGCAGATGGTTCCTCCTGCAATCGATATCAGCATCTGGTGCTTCCAGATATGAAGTCTGGCAGTAACGAGAATGGAAATGAATTCTGGAATTCCATGTGTACCTTGCAATATGTTTACATTTCTCAGACAGTAAACGACCAGCATGCCGAAAACTGCGGATGGAAGAAATTTCCCGACATATTGAATGAACTTAGGAGTTTCCCGGTTTTCACGAAATACAAGAAAAGGCAGGAAACGTGTAGTCATTGTTCCAAGTACACAAAGTCCGATAGTGATGATTTGTTGAGCTAATGTCATGCTAGCAAACCTCCTGTGTTTTTTATTGCTACTTCATTTTTTCAGAAGCACATTTGTCGAAATGAAGTCGCGAGTAGTTTTTTTGATCCGGGATATCAAGCTTTTTGCGTAATAATGTCAATGAGACGATAATCAAAATCATGGTCGGAATCATAAAAGAGTCCGGTCTAAATACAAGGAGACAGAGAAAAGAAATTCCAAGTCCAAGTAATGAAGATGTATGATTCTTTTCTTTCAGCCACTGATCCATGAAGATAACGACGAACATAGCAGTCATGACAAAGCTGATGCCTTCTGTATTAATGGGGAGTAAAGAACCGATGACGCCACCGAAAGTTGCAGAAGCGACCCAGTAAATATGAAAGAAAATCCAGATGCATTCATATATATTCCGTAAGCCATTCCTAAAAACATAAATCCTGCCATAATTTAAAGTTATAACAAACAGATATTTTTAGCTATTATACAAAACATTTGAAATAAATTACAATAAATCTATCGCAACACAAGTTTAAAATTACGATAGGTTTATTAAAATTTAGGAGATAATAATTATGAAGACACCATTTCGATATGATTTTGTAGGAAGTTTTTTAAGACCACAGAGATTAAAAGATGCAAGAAAAGATTTTGAAGAGGGAAAAATTACACAGGCTGATCTGACAAAAGTAGAAGACGAGTGTATCGTTGATTTAGTAAATAAAATCAAGGGACTTGGCTACCATGTTATTACAGACGGAGAGTTCAGAAGATCCACTTGGCATCTTGACTTTATGTGGGGATTTGAAGGTATCGAGCATCAGAAGACAGTAGAGGGAAATACAACATTTGACGCAGAAGCAGCCATGATTGATGATACCTATATGACAGGAAAGATTTCTGTAAAGAATCACCCGTTTGTAGAACATTTTAAATATGTAAAAGCATTGGAAGATGAAAATACAGTTGCAAAACAGACCATCCCTTCACCGGGACAGTTCTATGCTTACTTCACCGGAGCGCAGCTTCTTGCTACGACTTTAAAAATCTATGGCTCAGAAGAAGCATTTGCAGATGATGTCATCAAAGCTTATGGAGAATTCGTTCAGGAGATTTATGCGGCAGGATGCAGAAATCTTCAGTTCGATGATTGTGTATGGGGCGGTATGGTAGATGCAAAAATGGCGACAGCTCTGACCGGAAGAAACGGACAGGCTTTGGAAGATTATAAGAAGCGTCTGCTGAAACTGAATAACCAGGTTGTTGCACAGGCACCGGAAGACCTTGTAATCAATACACATGTGTGTAGAGGAAACTATCATTCTACGTTCTTCAGCTCCGGTGCATATGATTCCGTTGCAGACCTTCTGTTTGGAGAGGAAAATGTAAATGCCTACTATCTGGAGTATGATGACAAGAGATCAGGAGGTTTCGCACCACTTGCAAAAGTATCTGGAGATAAGAAGGTCGTACTTGGACTCATTACGACAAAGATACCACAGTTAGAGGATAAAGGAAAAGTCATTGCCAGAATCCATGAAGCAGAGAAATACGTTCCACTGGATCGCCTGTACTTAAGTCCACAATGTGGATTCGCATCTTGCGAGATCGGTAACAAGCTGACAGAAGAAGAGCAGTGGGAAAAATTAAAACTTGTAAAAGAAATTGCAGAAGAAGTCTGGGGAGATAGATAAAAGTTAGATATAAGGTAAAATAAAATCAGGTAACTTCCGGTTGTAAATCGTACAGTCCGGAAGTTATTTTTATATAAATTAAAAGCAATTTCCTTAAAAGTAATTTTGAGCTTTTTTTAAAATCACCTATTGACAACCCACCAATAAATATGGTATAAATATCTAGTGTCACGGAGACAGACACACAATTTACTTAAATAGGGGATTGGTCAAGTGGTATGATAGGGGTCTCCAAAACCTTTGGCGGGAGTTCGATTCTCTCATCCCCTGTTGACTAAGGTCTCACAAAGCCTATAAACACGGGCTTTGTGAGACTTTTTTATTTTCTTGATTCTTGAGAGTAATCACCATAGTAATCACCTAATAATTAATTGCCTGTTCAATCTGTTTTTTTCGCTCAGCTTTTTGTTGAATATCAAATTGATAATACCCTTTCGTTGTTTTGATATCGGTATGTCCGTGCTGATTTTTGATTGTTGATTCGTCTACACCGTTTGATAACATTTTTGAGGCTTCATACCGTCTGACACAGTGAGGGCTTTTACGTTCAATATTTGCCTGCGAACACAAATCATAGAGACGCTTCCGAAAGGAGTGAGCATTTATTCTGCGATGTTTTTCCTCGAACAAATATTCACCGTCTTGATTAAGCTCTTTGATTTGTCTTAATGTTTCTAATGTTAAATCGGTTAAATCGATATAGCGATTGGAGCTTTCGGTTTTTGTACGTTCTTTTATGGTAATATAGCTTTTCTTTTTGGTATTATTTGTGTCTTGGCTGAATGCTCTTGTCTCGATACGTTGGATGTGAAGTGTTCCATTTTCCCAGTCAATATCTTCCCATTTCAGAGCTGCAAGCTCGCCAACACGAACACCGGTTTGGAAACATAAATGTATAGCTAAATTTCGAATGTCTGGTTTTCTATCGACTAATTCCAAAATACGGACGCGCTCTTCGTCGGTAAAGCATTTTTGCGCATCAGTTTTCTCACTTTTTTTCAAAATATTTTTCCCAACTCGAAAATCACAAAAAAAATTTGAAATGTTAATGGATGTATATTTTTTCTCGAACCTTGCATATCGAATCATTCCCTGCAATACAGTTTTGACATTTCCATATTCCTTTGTAGATAAATCTTTGTCCATAAGAATCGTCTGAATGAATGTATAGATATCATCCTCGGTCAGCTCACGAATTCTTTTTTTGGCAAATGGACTGTTTTTTATTTATTAGATGATGAAAAACATTTGTGTATCGCATCAGCGAGGAATCCACAAGTCTGTCATGTTCTTCTTTGTATTTAATCCACATATCAAAAAGCTTTTCGATGGTTGGATTTTCCTCGGCCTGAATAATGAATTTTTCGAGATCCTCTTTATGTCTCTTTTTAACCATTTTCCTTTTGCCATTGACATATGCGTAAGTATACCAGTATCCGTTGGATCCCTGCCAAATATCGTGTTCCCAGTTGTCTAAGATTCTCTTTTTCTTCTTCACCTCGATTTCGCTTTCCAAATCTCTTAGATCTTCAGGTGTCATAATACCACTTTTTATAAGGTCCTGTAAATTAATCATAAGCCACTTTCCTTTCTGAACATAAAAAAAGGAAGTCCTCAAAAAGAACTTCCTATATAACAGAATGGAAAATGAACTGAAAAATAAAAAATCGTTGCAAACAGTTCTGTATTCTATGCTTACCAGAGGCAGCAAATGGAATTCGCGCCACATTTACAGTCTTGATAATTCAATATATCTGTAGTAACATAAATGAAGAGTCCAGATGAGAGAAGGTGTGCTTATGAATGAGCAGTTGCTAAAAATGAATGGTTTATCTGTGAAAATTTTAGACATGTTATCATTTGAATCACACTTGGAAATCCCATTAAAGAAAAACTTGCATTATTTTGATAAGGAATCATTAATTGAGGAATTAATTGCAATGACAGAATGGTTGGATGAACAGGAACTACTTTCTGAAATTGCATTAGATTACAGAATAAAGAGCTTAGACTCTATATTGATGAAATACGAGCGCTATTATCCGGATCATCAGACGCGAAAGGTATTTAATGATATTTTAGGTTTTAGAGCGTTTTGTGATAGCTATGAGCAAATATTGGAAGAGAAATCTCCTCAGTTTCGAATTGCTGATATGACAAAAGGAAAATCGGTGGATGATGGATACAGAGGAGTTCATGTGTATTATCAGAAAAGTGGAAGACATTATCCTATAGAGATTCAGTTTAATACGTTGTTTGACAGACAATTAAATAATTGGCTTCATGACAATTTATATAAGAAGAATTATTCAATAGAAACAGGCAAGATAATGCGTGATAAATATGAAAGTGGATTCATAAGGAATGAGCATGAATTTAAGGAGGTGCTGAATAATGTGTTATTTGATAGCGAAAGATCGTGATTCACATGGTTGTTATGCTTTAAAAACAAATCATGGAAGGCATCTTGTAGAATTGAAGAGAGAATTGAACAGAGCTGTTGGATATAAGGGAGTACAGCTTGTAACGATTAGTAGACCAACAGCATATGGTGAATATGCACCGTATCATTTTGTGGATACAGAACAAGAGTTTCAAACACTTGTCAGAGGACTACGTTCAGATAAGATGTCGCTGAAAGGCAAAAATAAGACTATAAAAAATAAAGAATGTCATTAAAGGTATTGTGTACTAGTGATACTTGATATGGAACGATTTATAAAGAAAAATTGAGCCACGGGAAACCGTGGCTTTTAACATCCAGAATATATCGTCCTTTAAGACAATTTGTAAAAATATTCCAATTATAAATTCATTTCATAACTTCGCAAAATCTGGGATATATTCAAATGGAAAGAAAAAGTTGTAGAAGAACAAGATGGGCAGCTATCATTTGGTAGCTGCTTATTTTGATATATATAAAGGGATATCTCCAATGTGGATGCAGGTCGCCTCAAAGATGCGATACGTAATCAATCACTCTATAAAGGGGTGATTAAATGTTTGAATATAAAGCGCATCCATATCGTGATACGTTTGGGAAACTTAATGCAGAAGAACTTGCTAGCATGCAGGAGTTTTTTTCGGACGTATTTCCAGAGGGAATAGAAGGATTTGTAAAAATTGCAAATCTGAAGCAAAATAAATATTATTTTTTCGAAGCGTCCAAGATTAGAGATTTGGAATATTGGAGAAATGAAATATGCGGGAATAAATATAAACTTTTTGGGGAAAGAAACCTTTATATTTCTATGAATGGATTCATTTCACCTAAATCTGCACGAGTAAGTAATTTGCTTTATATCAATGTATGGGCCATTGATGTAGACTATAAAAAGACAGAGGAATTCAAATTATTGAAACCGGAGGAAATGTATGAACGGCATATAGAACCATTTTGTGGTACATATTATCTACCACGTCCTACCTACATTGAAACCGGAAATCAACTGCGGTTAATATACATACTTGATCAATATATGGGATTAACTAAAGAATCCAGAGAAAAGCAGATTAATTTGGTTAGGGCGATTAAAGGTAATATTGAAAGGAGGCTGGAAGAACATCCCTGGTCTTCAAAATGGGGAATAGATAAAGGAATGAATGGGGTGCAATCTTATGTTAGAGTACCCTATTCAGAAAGTGGAAATGATAGGGTTAAAGTAAGAAAAGTTGGATCGAAAGTGAATCTTGGAGTGTTGGCTGAATATTATTTGAGCCAACGACCACAGGAAAAAGACGGAAAGGAAAAGTCTAAAGAGAAAGCAAAGTCAAATAGGAAAAAAATGCGCTCTCAAAATTATATAAAGTATAAACATATAAACGAAGATAGACTGAAGGATTTAGAAAAAATACAAAAATATTATAATACAGAAGGAGGGGGGATTGGACATAGAGAAATCTTGTGTCATTTGTATAGGATGCATAGCTTTTTACTGACGGGATCAGATCTTGAAGCAAGGCGTAGAATGCTAGAGTTTAATAAAAACTTTGTATATCCTCTTCCGGAGCATGAGGTGGATGTAGAAACTCGATATAGTAAGCGATATAAGCCTTATAAAAATAAGACCTTTTTAGCAGCTTTAGATATATCTGAAGACACAGCTGTTGCTTTGGAATTAACGATAATAGCTTCAATGGATCAGTATGAAAGCCAGAAAAGATACTATAAAAGGAAAAGAAAAGAGGCAGAGAAAAAAGGAAAAACTAAACATGCAAAGATGGAAAAGAGAAAAGAAAAAGTAATTGATTTGCATAAAAAAGGATACTCAAAAAGTGAAATTGCTAAAAAATTAGGAGTCTCGTTATCGACTGTAAAAAGAGATTTGAAAGAAAGCGATTAAATTTGCGCTGAGACTTCGGGAGTCGAAGATGATTCCACAATATGAGTGCTGTGGAAATAAAATAATATTAGACGGCTATGTGGAGTGATCCAGATCTGTTCCTTGATTATTCTGTCTACTTGGAAAAGTACGATCTGGCGTCCGCCCGCCCGATGCCCCCTGAAAATAGAAATAGATGTAAGATAATATTAGGGCATCTCCTCGGCTCACTTCACCTCCCTTGCACATATCTCTATACATATAGATAATAAATTTTTGAACCCCTTTAGGGGATAATTTTGGGTGTTTATTAAATCGTTATGTTGCTAGAATATAAATAGTACAAGCCAAAATGAGAAATTCCAAATACACATAAGCA
>OHAU01000525.1_pt1 | contig 53706 bp, 43 predicted proteins | sample 1577181 | NCBI WGS metagenome assembly OHAU01 (sample SAMEA3541472, study PRJEB24748) | human gut metagenome | biome: human gut; feature: human-associated habitat; material: faeces | place: China | collected 2012 | reverse complement strand
GTTAGGGATTAGTTCAAAGTTCCCCTGCCCACGTTGCCAGGATCGGAAACGGTCATCCGGCCGCGTCCGCCTTACAACGTATTTACAATTTTAAAATCACTCTTCAATCGTAACCTTATCCAGATGCCAGATCTCATCCACATACTGCTGAATCGTTCTGTCAGAAGAGAATTTACCGGCACAGGCAGTATTCAGAAGAGCCATCTTTGCCCATCCTTCGCTGTCTCTGTAAGCAGCTTCCACCTTCTTCTGTGCTTCTGCATAAGACTTGAAGTCTGCCAGGATAAAGTAAGTATCTGCACGATCACTGCAGTTTGTGTTCAGCAGGGAATCGTAGATCTCATGGAACATGTTGAAATCTCCGTTGGAGTAAGTTCCATTGATCAGCTGCATCAGTACGTTACGGATATCCGGATCGTTGTTGAAGTACTGCATTGGATCGTATCCACCGTTGTTTTCGTAGTTGATAACCTGATCAGCGGTCAGACCGAAGATGAATGCATTCTCTGCACCAACTTCTTCTACGATTTCCACGTTTGCACCATCCATGGTTCCCAGAGTCGGTGCACCATTCAGCATAAACTTCATATTACCGGTACCGGATGCCTCTTTACTTGCAGTAGAGATCTGTTCGGAAACGTCTGCGGCTGCGAAGATCAGTTCCGCATTGGATACACGGTAGTTCTCAATAAATACCACTTTCAGTTTTCCGTTGATAGAAGCATCATTATTGATCACATCTGCAACGGAATTAATCAGTTTAATGGTCAGTTTTGCACGGCGATATCCGGCAGCTGCTTTTGCACCGAAGATAAATGTTCTTGGATAGAAATCCATTTCCGGATGTGCCTTGATCTCGTTGTACAGGTACATTACATGCAGAATATTCATCAGCTGACGTTTGTACTCATGCAGTCTCTTGACCTGAACATCGAAGATGGAATGCGGATTGACTTCGATTCCATTATGCTCCTGGATGTATTTTGCCAGACGTACTTTGTTCTGGTATTTGATATTCATGAACTCCTGCAAAGCTTTCTTGTCATCTGCGTAAACCTTCAGTTTTGCCAGTTCCGGCAGATTGGTGATCCAGCCGTCGCCGATGTGATCAGTGATCCAGTCAGCCAGCAGCGGGTTCGCATGCATCAGGAAACGTCTCTGTGTGATACCGTTTGTCTTGTTGTTGAATTTTTCCGGATACATCTCGTAGAAATCTTTCAGTTCCTGTTTCTTCAGGATCTCCGTATGCAGTCTAGCAACACCGTTTACAGAATAACCGCCGGCAATTGCCAGGTGAGCCATCTTAACCTGTCCGTCGTAGATGATAGCCATCTTCCGGATCTTTTCCTGATTTCCCGGATATTTGTTCTGGATCTCCAGGATAAATCTGCGGTTAATCTCTTCGATGATCTGATATACACGAGGAAGCAGTTTGGAGAACAGCTCGATCGGCCATTTTTCCAGAGCTTCTGCCATGATGGTATGGTTGGTGTATGCACAGGTATGCGTTGTGATATCCCATGCTTCTTCCCAGGTCATTCCTTCTTCATCCAGCAGGATACGCATCAGTTCGGCAACCGTCATGGTCGGATGGGTATCGTTCAGCTGGAAGGTCACTTTCTTCGGCAGATCATGCAGATCGTCGTGGTTCTTTTTGAATTTTGCGATTGCTTCCTGGATACTTGCAGAAATGAAGAAATACTGCTGTTTCAGACGAAGCTCTTTACCTGCATAATGGTTATCATTCGGGTACAGAACCTCTACGATATTCTTAGCCAGGTTTTCCTGTTCAACGGCTTTATGATATTCTCCCTTGTCAAACAGATCCAGACGGAAATCAGTGATCGGTTCTGCATCCCAGATTCTCAGAGTGTTGACGATCTTGTTATTGTAACCAACGATCGGCATATCGTAAGGAATAGCCATTACAGACTGATAACCTTCCTGGATGAACTGATTTCTTCCGGTAGCTGCATCATATTCCACGCGTACATATCCGCCGAATTTTACTTCTTTTGCATATTCCGGACGACGCAGTTCGAATGGATAACCATCTTTCAGCCAGTTATCCGGTACTTCTATCTGATAGCCGTCTTCGATTTTCTGTTTGAACAGACCATAGTGATAACGGATACCACAGCCATATGCACAGTATCCCAGAGTTGCCAGGGAATCCAGGAAACATGCTGCCAGTCTTCCCAGACCTCCGTTACCCAGTGCCGGATCCGGCTCCTGATCTTCGATCACGTTCAGATCAAATCCCAGCTCGTCCAGTGCTTCCTTTACTTCTTTATATGCAGTCAGATTGATCAGATTATTACCCAGAGCACGACCCATCAGAAACTCCATGGAAAGATAATATACGATCTTCGGGTCATCTTTCTCATACTGTTTTTGAGTTGCCAGCCAGTTATCGATAATAACATCTTTTACAGCCAGAGAAACGGCCTGGAAAATCTGCTGCTGTGTTGCTTCATCGATTGTCTTACGGTAAAGCATCTTTACGTTTTCTTTGACCGCTTTTTTAAACTCTTCTTTTTTGAAATGACTGTCTAACATTGGAAACCTCCTCATTTGCAATGATATTTATAATGATACAGAACGCAAACAGATCCTGTATCATGAAAAAAGAGGCGGGTACGCTTGTACCCGCCCCCTGATCCACATACTTTGTTACAATTTACTCATTGTAAAGGTACTGAATTATCAATACAACTAATTCATTTTCTCAACTCCCAGTGTTACTTCCTGAGAATTGATATTCCAGGATTTTACATAACCCTGAGCAGTATCGGTAAGCAGCTTCTCAGCCAATACCTCTGCCTGAATCTCTTCCGCATGTGCCTTCATGATGTCTTCAATTACTTTGTTGTCTTTCACATACACCTGGATCTTATCCATTACTTCAAATCCAGCTTCTTTTCGCATGGTCTGGATCTTGCTGATGATCTCTCTTACAAAACCTTCTTCGATCAGTTCCGGAGTCAGATTGGTATCCAGAACAACTGCGATATCGTTGTCAGATTCGGTAACATAACCTTCCATCTGCGCAGTTTCGATCAGCAAATCCCCCTCTGATAATACAACTTCATTACCGTCGATGTCAAGTTTTAACTCGCCGTTTGCACGAAGCTCAGCCATGGCTTTGTTGCCATCCAGTTCACTCAGAGTCTTACGGATACCGTTTAACAGTTTTCCGTATTTCGGTCCTACGGTCTTCAACTGCGGTTTGAAGCTGTAAGAAATAAAGTTTTCGATGTTATCGGTGAATTTTACTTCTTTTACATTCAGCTCGTCTGCGATGATCGCGGTGAAATATTCGGGCAGTTCGTACGGAGCTTTTATATACATGGCTGCGATCGGCTGACGGTTCTTGATGTTTGCAGTGTTTCTGCAGGCACGGCCCATAACAACCACATTCAGCAGGTGATCCATATTTGCTTCCAGATCTTTGTCGATCCATTCTTTGTTGGCAACCGGGAAGTCACACAGATGGATACTTTCCGGAGCATCTTTATCGATGCTTCTTACCAGATTCTGGTAGATATCTTCTGTCATGAACGGGATCATCGGAGCGGCAACTTTGGAGATGGTTACCAGAGAAGTATACAGTGTCATATAGGCATTGATCTTATCCTGTTCCATTCCTTTTGCCCAGAAACGTTCACGGCTTCTTCTTACATACCAGTTACTCATATCATCTACGAATTCCTGCAGTGCTCTTGCAGCTTCCGGAATCCGATAATTGTTCAGATTGTCATCTACTGTCTGAATTACAGTATTCAGTTTTGACAGCAGCCACTTATCCATAACAGATAATTTGTCATAATCCAGGGTGTATTTTGTTGCATCGAATTCATCGATGTTTGCATAGAGTACAAAGAACGCATAGGTGTTCCACAGAGTACTCATGAATTTTCTCTGGCCTTCCTGTACCGCTTTTCCATGGAAACGGTTCGGCAGCCACGGTGCGCTGTTGATATAGAAGTACCAGCGGATCGCATCTGCTCCGTAGGTCTGCAGTGCATCGAACGGATCCACTGCATTTCCTTTGGACTTACTCATCTTCTGACCATTTTCATCCTGTACATGACCCAGTACGATAACGTTCTGGTACGGAGCCTTGTTGAATAACAGGGTGGATTCTGCCAGCAGAGAGTAGAACCATCCACGGGTCTGGTCTACTGCTTCTGAGATAAACTGTGCCGGGAACTGCTGTTCAAAAAGTTCTTTATTTTCAAATGGATAATGATGCTGTGCAAATGGCATTGCTCCTGAGTCGAACCAGCAGTCGATAACCTCCGGTACTCTGTGCATCGGTTTTCCACATTCCGGACACTTGATAGTGATGTCATCGATGTACGGACGATGGAGTTCTACGGTTTTTGCACGCCCGTCACCGCTCATCTCATACAGTTCTTCTCTGCTTCCTACAGAATGCTGGCATCCGCACTCACATTCCCAGATATTCAGAGGAGTTCCCCAGTAACGGTTTCTTGAAATACCCCAGTCCTGCACATTCTCCAGCCAGTCGCCGAAACGTCCTTTACCGATGCTTTCCGGGATCCAGTTGATGGTATTGTTGTTACGGATCAGATCATCTTTTACCGCTGTCATCTTGATAAACCAGGATTCTCTTGCATAATAGATCAGTGGTGTATCACAACGCCAGCAGTGTGGATACTCATGCTCGAATTTCGGTGCTTCGAAGAGTTTTCCTTCTTTGTCCAGATCCACCAGAACTTTCGGATCGGCATCTTTTACAAAGATATCTGCATACGGAGTTTCTTTGGTCAGATGACCTTTTCCATCTACAAACTGTACGAACGGCAGATTATAGTTGCGTCCGATACGGCTGTCGTCTTCACCGAAAGCCGGTGCGATATGAACGATACCGGTACCATCGCTCATGGTTACGTAAGTATCACAGGTAACAAAATGTGCTTTCTTTTTCTGTTTTGCTGCTGCTTCGCCTGCGCATGCATACAGTGGTTCGTATTCTTTGTATTCCAGATCTTTTCCTGTATATTTCTCAAGAACTTCGTAAGCCGGTTTTTCTTCGTCTCCCAGTTTGCCAAGCACTTTGTCCAACAAAGCTTCTGCCATGTAATAGGTGTATCCGTCAGCTGCCTTTACTTTACAGTAAGTCTCATCCGGGTTCACACACAGTGCCACGTTGGAAGGCAGTGTCCACGGAGTTGTGGTCCATGCCAGGAAATAAGCATCTTCGCCGATCACTTTAAAGCGAACGATCGCGGAGCGTTCTTTTACGGTTTTGTATCCCTGAGATACTTCCTGTGCGGAAAGCGGTGTTCCACAGCGCGGACAGTAAGGTACGATCTTGAATCCTTTATATAACAGACCTTTGTCCCAGATCTGTTTCAGTGCCCACCACTCAGACTCGATAAAATTATCATCATAAGTTACATATGGATGCTCCATATCAGCCCAGAAACCTACTGTAGAAGAAAAATCTTCCCACATGCCTTTGTATTTCCAGACACTTTCTTTACACTGCTGGATAAATGGTTCCATACCATATTCTTCGATCTGTTCTTTTCCGTCCAGCCCCAGTTTCTTTTCTACTTCCAGCTCTACCGGGAGACCATGGGTATCCCAGCCGGCTTTTCTCGGTACCATGTATCCTTTCATGGTACGGTAACGTGGGATCATATCCTTGATGACACGGGTCAGTACGTGACCGATATGCGGTTTTCCGTTTGCTGTCGGCGGTCCGTCATAAAATGTGTAGGTTTCTCCCTGTTTTCTCTGTTCCATACTTTTTTCAAAAATATGATTTTCCTTCCAGAACTGTTCTGTCTTTTTCTCTCTGTCCACAAAGTTCAGATTGGTTGACACTTTCTGATACATCTCAGAATCCTCCTTTATTATTTTCAAAAGCGGTTTGTTATACTTCTTCCTGTAAATTCAAAAAGCCTTCGTCCCTGTAACAGGACGAAGGCTACATTACCATCGTTATACCACCTCTTACAATGTACGGGCTCTTCACCGATACACCTTCCCTTTAACGGCGGAACAACCGGCATATCCTACTGCCCGCAGGTTTCAGAGTGCAACTCAGGAGTGATGTTCATCTGACCGACCGGCACCGGGCTTCCACCTCCCCCGGCTCGCTGAGGCTTTCAGGCACAGACTACTGTCTCCGTCTTCGTTTTTACTAACCCTCATTATATATACCTGGCAAAGTGGTTGTCAAGGAATTTTACTGTTTTTCAAGGGTAAATTTCGCTTTATTTGTTGTTGTACTGTCCGTACCGATAAAAATTTCGAAAATACCTGCTTCACTCTCAAAAATATTATTTTCACTCAAGAAACGAAGCTGTGGTTCCGTAATGGTAAATTCCACTCTTGCCTCTTCTTCCGGCTGCAGGGTAACTTTCCGGAAATCTTTCAGTTCTTTAACCGGTCGTACCACGCTTGCGGCAACGTCATGGAGATACAGCTGGATGGTTTCGGTTCCGGCACAGGTGCCTGTATTTTTTACGGTTACCGCTGCCCGGATGCTTTCTCCGTCTTTCATGCTGTCTTTGTCCAGAGAAACTTCCGAAACAGTAAAGGTCGTATAGCTCAGCCCGTAGCCGAACGGATACAGCGGTGCGTTCGGGATGTCCAGATATTTGGAACGGAAACGATCCTTGTCTTTGCCTTCCACATGGGGACGGCCGGTGGCATATTCGTTATAATGAACCGGAACCTGTCCCACACAGTACGGGAAACTCATCGGCAGTTTTCCGGTCGGGTTGTAACGACCATACAGAACATCTGTAATCGCTCCTGCGCCTTCTGTACCTGGCATCCATACCTCTAAAATAGCTTTTGCCTTTACCTGAACGTCACGAAGATCTAACGGACGACCGGAAAACAGAACCACAGCGATATTTTCATTGATCTCTGCTACCCGCTCCAGAAGGTTCTGCTGAATCTGCGGGACCTGAATAGTGGCATTGCTGGTTGCCTCTCCGGACTGCAGACGGTCTTCTCCGATGAACAGAACCACCTGATCTGCCTTCTTCGCCGCTTCCAGAGCTTCTTCCAGCATCCTCGCTTCTTCCTCCGGTGTATATATTGCCTGGTTCTCCTCTGTAAATCCTTCCAGTATCACCTCTGCTCCCAGCATCGGGGAACCCTGACAACATACCACATTGTTTCCTGCTTCTTCCACTGCCATGATTTCTTCTACTGTCGTAATATCCTTTGCTTCCCCGATGATCGACCAGGACCCCATCAGATTTCTGCTGTTTACATAAGGTCCGATAAATGCCGTCTTTTTCGTTTTGTCCAACGGCAGGATCTGTTCTTCGTTTTTCAGAAGAACAAATGACTTTCTTGCTGCCTCTCTGGCCAGTTCCCGGTGCTCTTTGCACAGGATCAGCTGCTGTTCTTTCTCCTCATCAGCATCTTTATATGGATTCTCAAACAGCCCCAACTTGTTTTTCAGTTCCAGGATACGCATACAGCATTCATCCACCAGAGATTCCGGGATCTTTCCTTCTCTCACCAGACGGCACAGGTTATCGCAGTAGATTCCTGTCATCATATCGATGTCCACGCCTGCTTCTACCGCCCTGATCGCAGCGTCTTCTTTATCTGCACAATAACCATGATAAATGGTTTCCTCAATCGCTGCCCAGTCTGAGATCAGCACTCCGTCAAATCCCATCTCATCGCGAAGAATACCCCGCATCAGTTTTTTATTACCAGTGGCCGGAATTCCGTTTACTGTATTAAAAGATGTCATAACCAGCGCTGCTCCGGCATCAATTCCGGCTTTGTAAGAAGGCAGATAAAATTCCCGGAAAGTATGCTCGGATAATTCTACTGTATTATAGTCTCTTCCTGCTGTCGGTGCTCCATACCCTGCAAAATGTTTCACACAGGCTGCGATCTTATACTCATCACTCAGGTTTTCCCCCTGAAAACCTTTTACCATACTCTCACAGAAGAGTCCGTTCAGATACGGATCCTCACCGGTGGATTCCATCACGCGTCCCCACCTGGCATCGCGCACCAGATCCGTCATCGGGGCGAATGTCACGTGCAGACCACTGACGGATGCCTCTTTTGCTGCGACCGCAGCGCATTTTTCTGAAAGCTCCGGCTCAAAGGTTGCTCCCTGTCCCAGCGGAATCGGAAATACGGTTTTGTAGCCATTGATGATGTCCAGCATGAATAACAGCGGGATATGATGCGGATGTTTTTCCATGTAGGATTTCTGGATTTTTTTGACCGTCTCCGCACCCATCGATCCGATCACTGAACCGGACAGTTCGATATTTTCTTCGGTAAATCCCATCTCTGCCATCGGTCCTGTGATCACCGTATCATCATCAAAAAAACCACCGATCACCTGGCTCATCTGATTCACCTTTTCTTCCAGTGACATATCGTTTAATAAAGCGGTTAACTGCTCTTTTGTCATCTCTCTTCTCCTTTTATATTTTTCCTGATATCACTTTACATAATGTTATGCCCGGAAATGTTTTCCTTCCCTCATAACATCGCTATTTATAATCAATATATAACAATTCAACCGTAATTTGCAAGTCCCGTTCTTTCCGTTCCCGCCAATGCACTTTTAACTGTTACTGTCCCTTCGCTTTTTGTCGTATTTTGCCGGCACCTATGGTATAATGGATAAAATCGGGTTTAAGTTCCCGTGTTTTTGAGGATTGTGAGAGTACGAAGTACAGAACAATCCAGTATCAAAGGGGGCAAAATACCTTTTGACCCCAACATCATTTTATAAGACTAAAATAATATAAAAAGGAGTTCTTTATGAAAAGACGATTATACCGTCACCGCCTGCTGGTGCTGTCGACGGCTGTTTTATTGGGGATTTCCGGTCTGTCTCCTTCTGTAGCAGGTGCAACGGAAGTTACTGCAGATACGCAGGCTGTGGCAGACACCACGGATATGACTTCTGAAGATACCTCAAATGCCGTGGATGGGGAAGCCGCAGAAGAAACCACGGAACCGGAACGTCTGGAGCCGGATGCCTACTTCGAGCCGATTCAGTCCAACGCCACTGCCGACTGGCCACAGGGACCTGCCGTCTGGGCAGAATCTGCCGTGGTGATGGATCTCGACAGCGGGACTTTCCTGTATTCCAAAAACATGGATGCAACAAAGTATCCGGCCAGTATCACCAAGATTCTCACTACGCTGATCGCGATTGAACATTCGCGTCTTTCCGAGAAAGTAACCTTCTCGGCAAATGCTGTTTATGGCATCGAACAGGGCAGTTCCAATATCGGTATCCGGCTGGGAGAAAACCTGACCATGGAGGATTGTCTGTACGGTATGATGCTCGAATCCGCCAATGAAGTCTGTGTCGCCGTGGCGGAACATATCAGCGGCAGTGTGGATGCATTCGTGGAACTGATGAATCAGAAAGCGGCTTCCCTGGGATGTACGAACACGCATTTTACCAACCCAAACGGTCTTCCGGACGAGAATCATTACACAACGGCACATGATATGGCGCTGATCGCACAGGCGGCATACAACAATGCAACGTTCCGCAAGGTTTGCCAGACGACTACCTACTGCATCGGAAAGACCAACAAGTGTGGGGAAGAGCGATGGCTGAGCAACCATCATAAGATGCTTCCGGACAGGGATTATACGTATGAGGGATGTACTGGCGGCAAGACCGGATTCACCCAGGCGGCGTTAAACACGCTGGTCACTTACGCCGAGTGGAATGGCAGACGGCTTGTATGTGTATCACTCCGAACGAATGGACGACAGATCTATACAGATACGGCTTCGCTGTTAGATTATGGATTCAATAATTTCCAGAATTATTCCATCTTCAACCGGAAAACCTGGGCAGATGCAAAGATGCTGTACCCGTCGCTGTACTTCGGACAGCCCGAGACAGTTGCAAATCTACGCCCGACCTGCACGGTAACGCTGCCGGCCGGCATGGATCTGTCCTCTATAGAAACCACCTGCAACCCGGGAGACGGAACCCTCTGCCGCAGCTATACATACAACCAGTATCCGGTAGGCAGCGAATCCATCCCGGACACTGCGATCCAGGCACTGTTACACAGTGAACCCACAAACATCTGCAAAAAGTCCGGCAGCGCTGCTGCATCTGATCTCGGAAATTCTGCAAAAGAAACAGCTTCCGGTATTTTTCAGAAAGTACTCGCATTCGTCGCTCCTGTGGGCACGATAATCATCTCTGTATTTACAGCGGTTCCATGGTACTACTCCGTACTGGGCGGTATGCTGCTGCTGATTATCATTATGGAGATTGTGCTGGCAGTGAAGAAAAAGAAAAGACGGAAGAAGAAAAAAAAACAAAAAAGGAAACCGTAAAATAAAAAAACAGGCAGATATAAATTCATAAAATCATATCTGCCTGTTTCTTTGCATCGTATATCAATAATTATTTCTTATTCACTTTTCTTCTGCAATCTATTTTTCAATCGTTACCTGATTTACGCCAAGGATCTTTGAAATCATTGCATTCGGTATGTTTTCCTTTATCTATCATAGAACGACAAATCTCTTTTTTCGTATTTTACGCTCCGATTAAATCTCTTTCCCTTTCGTTCCGATCACATGTACCACAAACGGAATAAACAGTGTGATCAGTGCTGCATAACCAAGGTAAGCATATCCTTTCTTGACAACTGTCATCAGACCGAACTGTGCGATCGCGAAAGCCAGAAAGGTAAAGATTGCAGTGAAGACTGCATTTCTTGCCAGATGGCCTTTTGCTTTTTTCTCTTTGCTGTCCATGCGGCGTTCCATCGCGTTAACGCAACGGGTTACAATACCGGAGATCATGTTTACGGCTGTGGAGATAGCACCGAGGATGATCAGGATCGAGATGATCGGTGTCAGGATACCGGCACCTACACCATTCTGTACCAGAACCAGCATAGGAACAGATGCGGTTGCCAGTTCTGCCACGTAGGCGATAGCCAGCAGACCGAAGATGGAAAGTTCCATGGCCAGGAAGTTGCAGATGAACATCCAGATGGCTGCTTTGTTGATCTGTTTTACATCGGTAACATCTTCCATATGCTGGTACATAACAGATACCGATGCCAGCTGGAAGAAGAAATACAGGACTGCGGACCACAGTGCCGGGCCGAATGCACCGGTCTCAGACGAGATCACCGGCATCTCTCCGGAAGTCATGCGCCCGATGGAGGCTGTGATATCACCCCACTGTGCGATGATATTCGGAACCAGTACCAGTACCAGACCGATGATGATCAGCACACTCAGAGTAGAAGCACATTTTCTTACTACATTGGTTCCATACAGAGCAATGAAGAAGATAAATGCTGCGATGATCAGTGTACATACCCAATATGGGATGCCAAACAGTGTCTGTAAGGTAGAACCTCCGGTTGCAAATGCTGCAGCGGATGCGGTACCGATCATGATCAGGTAACAGATCTCATACAGGTTGGACATCACGTGGCGAGTCTTACCATACATGCTGTCTGAAAAACTTCTGTAGTCGTATGTTTTATGTTTGTATGCATAACGCATGCCATACCAGAAAAACAGTGCATATAAGCCCTGTGTGACCAGTGGCAGGATCAGACACCAGATACCGTAATTAATAAAGTACTGATAGATCTGTGCGCCGGATGCGAATCCTCCGCCAAACTGTGTGGTAAATGCCACGAACGCAAGTCCCATCGCCAGAGGCATCTTACTTTTATCGACCAGTAATGATTTTTTCTCACTCATACTTTCTTTCCCCCGATTTCCTTTATTGTCGGAATATTTCTGATTATTTATTAAACTCGATCACCTTACCCGGATTGAGGATCAGTTTATCATCAAACGCCAGCTTGATGGATTTGTACAGCTGGATCATCCGCGGTCCCACGAACTCTTCCAGGAATTCCAGACGGCCGTTTCCGATACCATGCTCTCCGGATAACTGTCCACCCAGTTCTTTGGACAGTGCGTACAGTTCTGTCAGACTGGCGTGGGTTGCTGCCTTCCACTCTTCATCACTCATCTCCGGTCCTCGAAGCATCTCGGTGTGGATGTTTCCGTCTCCACAGTGACCACAGGGCTCTACACGGATGCCATGGGCACTTGCGATCTTTTTCGCTGCCTTTACATACTCTGCGATTCTTGCTCTCGGGACAACCACATCACACTCTTCCTGTGCCACAGAATCCGCTTTCATGCCTTCCAGGATACCGCCGCGCACACTCCATACCGCTCCGGCACGTTCCGGTGTTCCGGCGATCGCACAGTCCAGAGCTCCGTTTGCCAGTGCTGCCTCTGCAGCGGCTTCCACGGCACTGTCAAGTTCCTGCTTACTCGAAGCATCGTACATTACGATCAGAACTGCCTCACCCTCTTTCACCGGAAACATTTTGTTCAGGTTCCGCTCTACAATGTCTATCAATTCTCGCTCAAGGAATTCTATCGCAGTCGGTACAAACGGCAGTTCCAGTACCTTCGGAACCATGTCCGCACACTCTTCAAGGCTCTTAAACGGCATAACCAGCGTACAGGTGCAGGTCGGTGCCGGAAGCAGTTTTAATGTCACTTCTGTTAAGATACAAAGGGTTCCCTCGGAACCGATGATCAGGTCTTTCACATCATATCCGGTCGTATTTTTCACAACATTGGATGAAAAATTCATGATCGATCCGTCCGGCATAACTGCCTCGATACAGCGGACAAAATCTCTCGTCAGTCCGTAACGGACCGCTTTCATACCGCCGGCATTTGTAATGACATTACCGCCAATGGATGCAGTCTTTTCCCCTGGATCTGGCGGGTAGAACAGTCCGCCTGCTGCGGCTGCCGCCTGAATATCAATCAACAGTGCACCCGGTTGGGCAGTGATCGTCTGATTCTTCCGGTCAATCGGGAAAATCTTGTTCATCCGCATGACAGATAACATGATACCGCCGTATTTGCAGGTAGCTCCTCCTGCCAGACCAGTTCCCGCTCCACGGCAGACCACCGGGATATTTTCTTTATACGCATATGCCATAATGGCTGATACTTCTTCTTTGTTCACAACTTCCACGTACAGATCCGGCTGATACACGCCGTACTCCGGCATCTCATCCCGATAATATTCGCTGGCGATCTCCGCTCCCGCCCATACACGGTCAGGCGCGGTGACAGAACGGATATAGTCACAATCCTGGGAAGTCATTTTCTTATAAGGGTATGCCATGACTTAGTCCTCCTTCTGTTTTTTTGCCAATGCTGTCAGTTCCGGGACAACCTGGTATAAATCATCTACGATACAGTAATCTGCCACACCGAAGATCTGTGCCTGTGGATCTGTGTTGATCGCTACGATACATTCCGATCCGTTCATACAGGAAGTGAACTGGATCGCTCCGGACACCCCGCAGGTGATGATCAGTTTCGGCCGCACGGTACGGCCGGACAGACCGATCTGATGCGCCGTATCGCCAAATCCATTTTCCACCATCGGACGGGTAAAGGCCAGCTGACCGCCAAGGGCTTCTGCCAGTTCCCGGCACATTTCCACATCTTTTTCATTTCGTACGCCACGGCCTGCTACCACCAGCACATCCTCTTCTTCCAGGCTCTTGACTTTATCGATCACCTCAGAAGAAAGGATCTTGATTCTCGATTCTGCCATCTTTTCATTGACCGGACAGACAACCACTTCGCCGTGCGGGTTCGCTACCACTTCAGCTTTATCCATGACTTTATATCTCACCGTCGCAAACTGTGGTCTGGACTTTGTGATTCCGATCTGTGCCATGATATTGCCGCCAAATGCAGGACGGACCTGGATCATATCGGTATTTGGTTTGATATCCAGTGTGGTACAGTCTGCGGTCAGACCGGTATGGAAACGGGTCGAGAGTCTCGGTGCCAGGGAACGTCCCAGTGCGGTTGCTCCGATCAGTACAGAACTCGGTTTATTTGCCGCGATACAGTCTGCCACTGCATCTGCATAGCAGTCTGCCCGAAATCCTTCAAATCCCGGATCTTCATATACATACACATGGTCCACACCATAAGGAAGCAGCTTCTCGGCATTTTCCTTCGTTCCTTCGCCGCCTACGATCACACAGTTGACTTCGTAACCGACCTTTCCTGCCATCTTTCTGGCTTCTCCCACAAGTTCGTAGGTCACCGGATGGATCTCTCCACGCTCCTGTTCCACATAGATCAGGAAGTTTTTCCAGTCATCTTTGTTAAATGCTTTTGCTTTCTGCTCAAACTGTATGGCCTTCTCCGGACAGTTTCTCACACAGAGACCACACATACGGCAGCTTTCGCTGACTACGATTCCCGCTCCCTCTATGGTCAGCGCACCAAAAGGACATTTTTCCACGCAGATTCCGCAGAGACTGCATTTGTCTGCATCAAATTTCATAAATTCCATATGTATCTGTTCCTCCTATATGATCTTCTTTCCGGTTAAGATGGAAAAAAGTTCCTCTGCTTTTTCTTTCGCACTGCCTTCCAGATAGACCTGCTTTTCTCCTTCCGGCGGTGCAAACATACGCTCTACAGAGGTAGGAGATCCTACCAGACCATATCGGCTCAGATCCTGATCCGGCATATTCTCAAAGCTCAGTATACGGATCGGACGGTCTGCGGTTGCTTTTTTTAGCAGATAGGACGGCAGACGCGGTACACAGGTATCTTTGTCGATTGTCAGAAGACACGGATACGGTATCTCGGATATCTGAGATACACTGACCAGATCCTGACGGACCTGAATGGCTTTCTCATTCACATCCACGATCTCTGCCACCCATGCAGCATGCGGAATCGTCAGATGTTCTGCGATCGCCGGTCCTACCTGTGCGGTATCGCCATCGGTTGTCTGTCTTCCGCAGATGATCAGGTCCGCGCCGCCGATCACCTGGATCCCCTGTGCCAGCGCATAAGAGGTGGCAAGCACATCGGCTCCTGCAAATTTTCTGTCAGAGAGTATCACCGCATCGTCAGCACCCATCGTATAAGCATCGCGCATCATTTCCTCTGCCTGCGGCGGTCCCATCGTCAGTACCGTTACGGTTCCTCCCACTTTTTCACGGATCTGAAGGGCTGTCTCCAGCGCAAACAGATCGTACGGATTCGTCCTGGTCTCCCCTGACATTCTTTTCATGGCACCGGTTTCCGGGTCAATATCTACTTTGGAACTGGCCGGTACCTGTTTCATACATACTACGATTTTCATACTTTCTACTTCTTTCTTCGCTTTCTCGCTTCAACGCTTTAAACGGTTGTATTATTATAACATTATCTGCTTAAATTGTCGAGGTTTTCAGGAAAATTTGTACAGATGGCTTCTTTTTCCTTTCTGCCCTCACCACTCAGAAACATACGCCACAAGGATGCACAATGACAGGCCCATCCCCCGTCAACGGTAATGACCGCTACTGAATAGTTACAAAATTTAAACAAAAAAATTCCCGGACAGATGTTCCTCTTCAGGTTTGTCCGAGAATTTTTTAATATTATGTAAACTTTTTTGTTGTCCCTGTAGTTTCCTGTTTACTTCCCGCATCGAATCTTTCGGAAACTTAAAGTAAATAATTTCCTCGATCGTACAGTTCATAAACGGTATGTCGAAAGTATAAATTTTCATGTAGTGCACCGCTCCGTCCATCAGCGGATGTTTTATTTTTCCTGAAAGAATTCAATTTCTTCTCCTGTCGGTCCGTTACAGAATGCCACACGAACCGGAAATTCCGGCTGAGACGGGATCACGATGTCTTTTGGCTCTACGGTGATCGGATATCCTGCCTCACGGACTGCCTTCACGCATCCGTCCACATCATCCGTCTTCAATGCAAAATGCCGGATGCTTCCCTGGGGCAGTTGTCCCTCGGCATCGGTAAATACTTCCACAAGTCCTGCGCCTGTATCAAACATGAAACCTGCCAGTTCCGGTTCTCCCCAGGAACGGATCACAGGCATACCCAGCACTCCCTGATAAAATTCTTTTACTTCTTCAATCTCCGATTTTTCGCATCGGATACATACATGATGAATTCCCTGTACCAACATATTATTTTTCTCCTTTCTTACGGGCCCGTCTTTTTCTTTTGATTTCTTCTTTTTTGGTCCGTATCTCCATGGCTTCCTCTTCCGTGGTATATTTCATGGTCTTTACCGCAAAGACTCTGCCCTGCTCCGTCTTCTTCATCCTGATCTTGCCCTTCATCCAGCCATGTACCGGACAGTACGCCAGGCAGTAATAATTCTTCTGCCCCGCCGCAAACCACCGGATCTTTTTGCGGATATTTTTTCTGCACAGATGACAGCGGCTGCTGGTGATCTCCTTATCCGCCATGGCTTCTTCTTTGGAGTCAAATTCCCGGGAAATAAATTTTTCATACCCCGGATAAAAGACTTTGATCTCTTCTTCCTTTCGTTTCGGATTCTGATAGCAGTCAATGGAATAAAACGTGTCCACAATCTCGCTTCGGAGCCGCATCAAAACCTTTGCCGTATACCAGGAATCCGCCAGTGCCCGGTGAAATTCCTGCTGTTTTTCTATCTCCAGTACATCCACGGCATATTCCAGAGACCTTCTGCTGTCTCCGTCCTCCCGGTCGATACTGAATAATTTTTGCACATCCAGATAACGGATCGGTCCTTTTAAAAGCTGCAGGATGCCGTAGTATTTCATGTTTCGCTGCAGTTCCAGCAGATCGGAATTGCCCCAGCTGCAAAAAAGGGCATCCTCACCGCACCATTTCAAGAATTCTTTGACAGCACGGTAAAAAGGAATCCCTTCCCGTTCCAACAGTTTCATATCCATCTGGATGATCTCTCTGGTACGGTGATGAAGTTTCTTATATACCCGCGGCTGTATCAGTACCTGATACTGGTCTATGATCTGTCGCTCACTGTTCAGTTTTACTGCTCCGATCTCAATAATCTCAAAGGGAATTCTTTCATTTTCCTGGCCTTTTCCGTAAGGACACTGATTCCACTCCAGATCAAAGACAATATAATTCATAAGTGTCGTTCCTTCCTTTTTCCTCTATCTGCAAGTATAATGTATTCTTTCTGTATGGTCAACCTGTTGTTACAGGATGTTGCGGTCACTCCATTCACAGCAGCTACAGAATTTCTCTGACCCTGCACACAGTATTTTCATTTGATTTTTCTCCTTTTTTTGCCATACTGAGTTCAGAAAAATATATGTTATCCATAACCGGAGGTGTATGTTTTATGCGATTACTGATAGCAGAAGATGAAAAATCCCTGTCCCGGGCTCTGGCTGCCAGATATTCAGGAGCAGACAAAACACCTGACTTCCCTGACCAATAACCTGATCACACTCTCCCGGATGGAAGAGGAACGCACCCGGTTGCAAATGATCGATTTCCCATTCTCGGATGTGGTAGAAGAAACGGTACAGTCTTTTCAGGCACTTGCCCGCACACAGAACAAGACTTTTGAAACTTCGATCCAGCCGATGATCTCCCTGTACGGAGACGAAAAATCACTCATACAGCTGGTATCGATCCTGTTAGATAACGCGATGAAATACTCCACTCCGGAAGGCGAGATTTTCCTTCGTCTTGAAAAAGCAGGAAACAACGTGAAACTTTCTGTATACAACACCGCCGACTCCATCGACCGTGAACAGCTGCCACACCTGTTCGACCGTTTTTACCGGACAGATAAGTCAAGAAGCTCTCGGACCGGCGGCTACAGTCTCGGACTCTCCATTGCCGCTGCCGTGGTCAATGCCCATAAAGGAAAAATCACAGCAACCACGCAGGATGAACACTCTCTGCTGATCACTGTGACGCTTCCGTTGAAGACGCAAGGACGCTAGAGCGTGTCTGAAAAATCATTTCCGCAATCTGCAAGCCCCACTTTGCAGTATATTTTACCCTCATTCGGTTGCCGTAGCCCGCTACGCCGCCCTTATTCGGATAAAATCTCCCACAAACCGGGACTCGCAGCTCACGAAAAGCCTTTTTCAGACACGCTCTAGTTCCTCTAAGAACCGCTCCCCATATTTCTCATACTTTGCCTCACCCACACCGGACACTTCCAGCATGGAAGCCCGGTCGGTGGGTTTTTTCACGCACATATCAATCAACGTTTTATCACTGAATACGATATACGGCGGCACTTTCTGTTCTCCGGCGATCGTGAGGCGAAGCTGACGCAGCCGCTCAAATAGCTGCCAGGAGGCAGCATCCAGATCTTCCGTAAGCCCGGCGCGTTTGCGGCTCTTTTTCCCGCTGCCATCCGTTTTCGTCTTTTTCTCTTTTGATTTTGAGAATTTCATCACGATCTTCCCATCCTCCTCCAGAAAATCCTCGCCCTTTTCTTCCAGATGAATCAGCGCATATTTGTCCGGTGTCGCCCACAGATACCCCTGTGCCAGAAGTTCCCCGATGATCTCCTTCAGGCGCGGCTCGGTAATCTGTTTCTGTTTTCCATAACTTTCCACAGCTTCCAGCCCATACGATTTTACTTTCGCATTCTGACTTCCCCGGAGAACCGCGGCGATCGTTCCTGCACCGTAATTTCTCGGCAGTTCCGTGATACATTCCATAATATCCCGGCAAATCTCCGTCACATCCTCCTCCACATACTCATGGAGGCAGTTCGAACAGTTTTCGCACCGCCTCGGTCCTTTCTCACCGAAATATTTCAGGATAAAACCACGTAGACAGTCTTTCGTCGTACTGTAAAACGTCATCATCCGCAGGCGCTGGGCATCCCGCTCCCGGACTGCTTCCGCCTCTTCCCGGTCCATATCTTCCCGAAGATCCTTTTCCTCTAACAAAAACTGATTGATCCGGACATCCTGTGGGGAATACAGCAGGATACACTCCGCCCGCTCCCCGTCACGCCCGGCTCGGCCCGCTTCCTGATAGTAATTTTCCATGCTCTGCGGCATATTATAATGCACCACATACCGGACATTCGACTTATCGATCCCCATACCAAATGCATTCGTCGCCACCATCACCGGCTTTTCATCAAAAATAAAAAGATCCTGATTCGTCTTCCTCTCCTCCGCAGAAAGCCCCGCATGATATCTGGTCGCCGGTATATCTTCCATCTGCAACATCGTGCATACCTCTTCCACATTCTTTCTGGTCGCACAGTAAACAATCCCGCTCTCCGTCCGGTGTTCCTTTACATAACCCAGCAGCTCCGCCTTCTTATTCCCTGTCCGCACCTCAAAATAAAGATTCGCCCGATCAAACCCCGTCACCAGCACCTTCGGACTCCGAAGTCCCAGCACACACAAAATATCATCCCGCACCTGTTCTGTTGCCGTCGCCGTAAACGCACTGACCACCGGTCGCACCGCCAGCCGATTCACAAACTCCACAATATTCAGATAACTCGGCCGGAAATCCTGTCCCCACTGGGAAATACAGTGCGCCTCGTCCACCGTCACCATACTGATCTGTGCCCGCTGTGCAAAATCAAGAAACAACGGCGTCAGCAACCGCTCCGGTGCCACATAAATAATCTTATACCGTCCCTGCACCGCATACTCCATCGCCTTATAAATCTGACCTTCCGTAAGTGAACTGTTAATATAAGCCGCATGAACACCAGCCTCATTCAGTGCCCGCACCTGATCCTTCATCAAGGAAATCAACGGAGAAATCACAACCGTAATCCCCGGCAAAAGCAACGCCGGAACCTGATAGCAAATCGACTTCCCCGCCCCCGTAGGCATAATCCCCAGAACATCCCTCCCGGATAAGATCGCCCCGATCAGATCCTCCTGCCCGTTCCGGAACCCGTCATACCCGAAATATCGTTTCAATACTTCATACATATCCATATATTATTTTACTTTTCCTTTCCTGATCTACCAGACAAAAGAAGACTCCTTTCTCACCTGTAACCTCTCTAAGAGGCTGTTCGCAGCGACTTAATCAGAATACAGCCCAAATCCCTTTCCGTACTGACTTTCACTCGCATGTCTCAGATTTTATCATATCCACAACAAAACGCCTCGCAGGATACCACCTGTAAACAGTGGTTACACCTTCTTCTCCCGCCGCCAACACCCAGAAAGCCCACACTGACCCGGTAAGGTCAGACAGCCTTTTGCTGGCGTTCTTAGCCAGGATGCGATCCAGCGTTTACGGAAACTTAGGCGCGAAGCCTTTGCTGAGCGTCTTAGTTGCAGTTAACGCTTAGCTCAGCTTGGCGTTGCCAGCGGTTGTCTGACCTCACCGGGTCAGTGCGGGCTTTCGTCTGTGCAGCCAGTCTTTCGTCCGTGCAGCCAGTCTTTCCAGACTTTCGTCCATGCAGGCAATATCTCACTTTACCAACTCCTGCATTTCATCAAACCAAACCCGATCCCCTTCATTAATATCCCTGTCATACAACATCTGATCCCTCTGCCGAACGATTTTTACATCCCCGTCCTCGTCCTCCAGCCGAACCACTGCCATCACCGGATCTCCCTCTTTCCGCTCCTCGCAGCCAAACTCCACATCTTCCTCTATCCGTACCACTCTATAATTCATAATCCGTATTTTCCCTATATTAAAACCCTTAACTATTTATTATTCATATGCTATGATATCACGCCCCCAACCCCTTTACAAGAAAGAATCCAAACACAGCAAACCACAACTATGAGAAACACGCTTTGCGAGTTTCTCAAGTTATCGCGGTAGTCACCAAGGTCTCATGCAAGCATGGACTTTGGCTCGTTGCTCGCGTAAAAAAAGTACGAACCATACCGCTTACTTTCAAACGATACACTTCGCACTTCTCTCCTGCTACTGTGATAACCATGTCTTTTATGTCTCTCTATACTCTCGTCAGATCTGTTCTTCGATCCAGCTGTTTAAATCTGCCTGTTTCAGCGCGCCCACTTTCCGTTCTTTTGCCTGTCCGTCTTTAAAGAGGATCAGGGTCGGGTTGGACTGCACTTCATACTGCTCAGCCAGTTCCACATCAAAGTTTGTATTGACTTTATATACTTTGATTTTATCTTCATAATCATCTTCCGCATTTCCCAGAACCGGAAGCTCTTCTTTCAATACTTTTTCTTCAAAATCCGCTTTGCTTACCCGTACTGCCATTACTCTTCCACCTTTCTTACATACATGGTGTAAGTGCTGTCTTCGTTATCGGTTAATTTCAGTACTTTATGTCCTTCTTCTTTCATGCTTCTCGGAACATTCTGTACCGGTTCTCCGTCGTTCATGCGGACAGCCAGGACTTCTCCATCCTCCAGCTCTTCGATGGCAACTTTTGCCTTTACGAATGTCAGGGGGCATACTTTATCGGTAATATCAACCTCATCGGTTACTTCAAAATCTAATTCAGCCATGATGGTTCTCCTTTCACTGTCCCTCGTACGCTTCTTTCAACTGTTTGCGGAAATCTTCCTCTCCCACAGTAACGCGTCCTCTCGGATCATCCTGCGGATCGTTACTTTTATTTCAATTTTGATACCGGATTGTTCCGTACTTTGTACTCTCACAATCCTCAAAAGCATTCGTAATCCACTCATTTTTCTTCGAAAAATGGCTGTTTACTCATATCTAACCTTTTGACTCTGTATCGTTTACATATTCAGCCACCGCTGTTGCTGCGTTGGCTCCGTCGGAAACCGCTGTCACTACCTGGCGCAGTTTCTTTGTTCTGACATCTCCGGCCACATACAGTCCTGCCAGACTGGTTTCTCCGGTTTCGTCTGCTTTCACATAGCCTGCCGGGTCCAGTTCCACCAGATCCTTTACCAGTACCGTCTGCGGAACCGATCCGAAGGCTACGAATACGCCATCTACATCGATCACTGTTCCGTCTTCCAAAGCAACACCTGTCACTTTCGCTTTTCCGGTGATTTCTTTCACCTGATGTTCCAGTACAAACGTGACATTCTCTTTTTCTTTCAGTTTTTCTACTGTAACGACTGCGCCACGAAACTCTTTTCTTCTGTGGATCACATACACCTGCTCCGCCAGACCTGCCAGATAAGCGGCATCATCCAGTGCGGTATCTCCACCGCCGAGCACGGCAACTTTTTTGCCCCGGTAAAAGGATCCGTCGCAGATCGCACAGTAGGAAACGCCTTTTCCCACATATTCTTTTTCTCCCGGAATATCAGCCCTCCGTGGGGATGCTCCCGCTGCATAGATCACGGTCTTTGATTCGATCACAGAACTGTCTGAGAAGGTCATCTGAAACTGTCCGGACTCTTCTTTTTGGATCCTGGTCACTTCCTGTTCCAGAAATTCAACTTCGAGTTTTACGGCATGTTCCCGGAATGTCTCTCCCAGATCATACCCGCTGATTCCCGGCATTCCCAGATAGTTGTCTACCCGACCGCTCTCTGCGATCTGTCCGGTTCCTTCATATTCTTTTTCTATCACTATAGCTGACAGGTTTGCCCGCTTCGCATAGATCGCTGCGCTTAAACCTGCCGGGCCGCTGCCGATGATACTTACATCATATACCATATCTTTCGTTTCCTTATTATTCTTCTTTCAGATCACCCTTCTTTACAGAAGCCACGCAGAAGTCCAGTCTCTCTTCATCACTGTCTTCGTCATCCCCGTTCATGCCTGTTATGCTAGAACGGTTCGGATCCACCCCTGCAACTACGGTTACCTTTCCGGTTCCTGCTCCTTTGGATGCTCCCGGTACACGGAAGGTTTCCACATCCAGCGGCTCGATAGATACTTCTTCTGCATGTGTTGCCTGCGGTACCCATTCGTATGGTGCACGGTATGCACGGTAAACCATGTTCATCTTGAAGTTTCCGCCGATATTTTTAAAGTAAGGGTTCACATATTCCCATACGATCTCATGTTCCGGTGTCACTTCGATCAGATGTCCGTCTGATCCTTCGGTGATCAGTGTGTTGCCGTTTGGCAGTCGCTGTGCGGAACTGATGTAGGAGCTGTAGAACTTGGAAGCATCGGTAAATAACAGGTTTCCTGCTTCCAGTGGGGTGTACTGCCAGATGATCTCCAGTGTGATCGGATCAAATTCCAGAACACGGGAGTAATCTCTGTGTGCGTTGTTGTTACCGGTCGGTGCGGACGGGTTCGGATTACCGTAACCACCTTCACCACCGTTATCGAATACCAGCAGATTGCCTTCTCCCGGCAGGCCCTTCGGAATCATGTGGAAATGATGCTGGCCGATGATCCATCCCAGTTTGCGAAGCTCTTTCGTTTTAGAAAAATCAGGTCCGATCTGCCATACGATTTCTCCGGTTTTCTTGCTGATGATCGCCAGAATATTTGCATTTCTCGCATCAAAGATCAGGTTGTCCGGATGGAATCTCTCATCTCCCGCATCGTACCATTTGTTCTCTCCGAGAACAGATACGCAGTTAATGTGCATCCAGTCACCACCGGCTTCTCCGTGAAGTCCCGGATTACGGAACAGAACATTTTTTGCAGCTTCATCAAAATCAAATTCTTCAAAATGATCAGAAGCACGCCAGCTCCACAGAATATTCCCTTCCCAGTCTACTTCGATGATCTTGTCATCGATCAGTTTTTTATCAGAAATCTCATGATTGTATACATTTTCATGAGTCAGAATGATGGTATTTCCACTGTCGGTTTTCGGTTCGCCGCCCGGATAATAATATCCGACGGTATTTCCTTCTCTCTGGTAATCGTGATGCTGTCTTGCCTGCCAGGTCGGTTCTTTTCCCGGATCTGCGATCAGTTCCGTGTGATCGAATTTCCAGACGATATTTCCGTCATAATCCACCTGCACCAGATCCAGCTGATCCTGATATGCATATTTTCCACCACGCTCTCCGGTAGTTCCCATTACATACCCACCCGGAAGGATCTTGTTCGGAAATCCGCCAAGACCTGCCCACAGATTCACTTCGTTTCCGTTCATATCGATCAGAAGTGCTCCTTTTGCGGATGGATAGATGGTGTATCCGTTATACGTTTTCTCTTTGTTATATACTAAAACTCCTGTTGGAAATACAGTTGGATAACCCATATTCTTTTACCTCCTGTGATCTGTTTTTTCTCTATGCCAGTTTTTTAATCTCTTCCTGAATGATCAGCGGATGAACCTCACCCACCAGTCTGTTTTTTATCTCTCCGTTTTTGATAAACAACAATGTCGGTACTGCCGAGATATCAAATCTGCTCTGTAACAGTGCTTCCTGATCAATGTTGCATTTTCCGAAGAATACATCGTCTCCTTTTTCTTCGGAAAGTTTATTTAATGCACCCGCCAGCTTCTTACAGTGGCTGCATGCGGTGGTGTAGAACTCTACAACCACCGGTTTGTCTTTATTGATTTCCTGGTCAAAATTATTTACGTTCAGTTCCTGTATCATAACTGCGGTTCTCCTTTGTCTCTTATTCGATGGTCACATTATCCGGAAATGCGATTTTGGCCACATCGGTGTTGATAAAATCGCGGACATTGTAATCTTTCGGGAAACTTCCGTGTTCAAATCCCCATTTTTCGATGTCTTCCAGATGTGTCGTTGCTTCCTCGGAAAATCCAGGCTCAAAGCTGTAGTTTTTCCAGTTTTCTTTAAAGTCTTCTGCTTTCAGACCAAGTTTGTCTGCCAGGTATTCTGCAGATTCATCCAGATGATCGTTGATATACTGCGTACTTTCATCGACAGCCTGCAGGAACTTTGCAAGAGTGTCTGTATTTTCTGAAATATATTTGTCGGTTGACAGGAAGTAGGATCCGGTCTGAATACCGATTTCCTGGGAAGTTGCCACCTGTACCCATCCGGCTTCTTCGATATACTTTGCTTCGGAACCGTTGGCATACACAGCGGATGCACCGCCTTTCTGGATCAGCGCCAGTCTGGTCTGAGAAGAATCGGTGTTAATCAGGTTTTGTTTGCTTTCATCCAGACCCAGATATTCGATGCACTTACTTGCATAATAGTATGTTACCGTTCCTTCCTGGTACATGAATCCTGCGGAACCATCCAGGCTCTTCGGATCATCCGCGTATTTCGGATCTACATACAGACCACCGGACAGGGCTGACTGACCACCGGAGATCTGAGAAAAAATCTGCAGGTTTGTGGCATCCAGGGTGTTTCCCAGACGGTTGACTGCTGCATAATCTGCCATCATTCCGATGTCTGCGGTTCCGTTGACTACCGCATCGATGGTATTGATACCGGCTACAAACTCTGTCGTCTGTAAGTCAATGCCGTATCTTTCAAAAATCCCCTGCCAGAGACCAATTTCTGTCGCATACTGATCAAGCTGACCGGTCATCACTGCATCTCTCACGGTCACCAGATCTCCACCGGATGAAGATGCATCGGAGGATGCTGTTTTGTCTGTTGTCTGTGTGCTGCTATTTCCGCATCCGGCAAGTGTTCCAATGACAAAAACTGCTGCGGCTGCCAAGCTGATGATTCTTTTTTTCATAATAATGTTTTCTCCTCTTTTTAAAGCTGTTTTATAACTATTCAGTAGGTAGTATTCCGCGAGGTGTTTTATGGTTTCTGCGAAACTGCTTTCTCCTCGTATCGCAATCTCGCAGATATTTTTTCTTCCGGATTCCTACGCTTTTCTCACTCCGAAGTGCTTTAAGAATGTACAACCAAAAAGCTGAAGCAGACGGTCCGCAACGAATCCGATCAATGCCAGAGTAACGATTCCTGCGAATGCCCAGGCTGTTTTGTAGTACATCTTGGAACTCTGGATCAGATATCCAAGACCGTCGTTACCAACCAGCATCTCTGCCGCGATCACACAGATGATACTGCTACTGAGTCCCAGCCGGATACCGGTGAAGATATTCGGAACTGCGGAAGGCAGTACCACGGTGAAAAACACTCTCAGCCGGCTGGCGCCCATACAGGATGCAGCCTCCATCAGAGAATGATCGGTAGCAACCACTCCTGCGATCGTATTGACCAGCACCTGGAAAAATGCTGCATACAGAATCAGTGCTACTTTGGAAGTATCATCCACCCCAAACCACATCAGAAACAGGGATGTCAATGCGATGGCCGGGATAAAACGAAACAGACTTAAGATCGGTTCCACGATCCAGCGGATCGGTTTGAAATGTCCGACCACCAGTCCGACCGGTACGGCGATAACTACCGCCAGTCCCCAGCCTTTCAGTACACGGTTTACTGATGCTGCAATGTCCGCCCACAATGTGCCGTTGCTTACCAGTTCCTTGATCGCTGTCCAGGTCTCTGCCGGACTTGGGAGGAAGATCTCATCATACTGTAAGGATCCCAGTCCCCAGAACAGAAAAACGATCAGCCAGGAGACGATTCCTGTTTTGATAACCTTCAAAGGCAGATCCCAACTGCCTGTCTTTTTTGTATTTGCTGTCTGTGACGCCATGGCTTTCTGCCTCCTTCCTAAATATAGTACATACTGGACACATCCAGTCCTTTATTTGTCAGTGTCGTTGTCGTCTTATCATCAAAGACATACATCTGATTGATGACTACCCATACTTTGTCGCCGCTCTTTAACGGTCCGTTGACCAGCGGGGAATTGGTTCTTATAGTGATACCCTTGATATTTAACAGTACCTCGAAGTAATTGCCACGGAAGATACTCTGTTCTACGGCAGCCTGTTCGTAGATAGAACTCTGTTCCGTCACATCTTTCGGGCTTTTAATCTCTACAAATTCCGGTCGGATGATTGCCCTCGTATCCGGTCCGATGGAATCAAATCCTTTTAACTTTCCGTATTCTTCAATGATCGAAGATTTTCCGATAAACTGTGCCACAAACGGTGTCTTCGGATGCAGGTAAATCTCCACCGGATCTCCCATCTGTTCTACGCGGCCCTCGTTGGTGATGATAATCTCATCCGCCACCTCGATCGCCTCGTCCTGATCATGTGTTACGAAAATACTGGTAATTCCGATCTTATCGATCGTCTCTCTTAACCAGGTACGAAGTTCCTGTCGAACTTTCGCATCGATTGCTGCAAACGGTTCATCCAGAAGCAGTACTTCCGGATTCGGTGCCAGTGCTCTTGCAAGTGCGATTCGCTGTCTCTGACCACCGGAGAGCTGATCCGGATATCTCTTTTCCAGCCCCGGAAGCCCTACCAGATCCAGCAGCTCGGTTACTCTCTGTTTGATAAATTTCTTATCTTTCTTCTGGATCTTTAACCCATAAGCAATGTTGTCATATACCGTAAGATAAGGAAATAATGCGTAATTCTGAAATACGAATCCGATTCCTCTCTGACTCGAAGGAAGATCGTTCACCACATTTCCGTTGATACAGATATCTCCGGAATCCTGATGCTCCAGCCCGGCAAGCATTCGGAGGATCGTTGTTTTTCCACTTCCGGATGGTCCGAGAAGACCAACCAGTTTTCCTTTTTCAATTGCAAAGTTCACCTCTTTCGATGCCTGAAAATCACCGAAAGATTTATTGATATTTTTTAATTCAATATACATAGCTTGTCGTCCTTTTCTCTCTCCTGTGCCTGTTTTTGTATTACCTATTATTCCTATCGAATTAGTATGTTGTATTCGTTGTAGAGATAATATCACTTATACGTTTTTATGTCAATAAATGTAGTTATAGGAATTTTTTAGGATTGGTTATAGGTTTTATCTATAGCAAAGAATGTGCCTTGGCAATTTCCTGTAAAGTGAAAAAGATCCCGTACAGTTTTATCCTCACCTGTACGGGATCTTTTCTATATGTTTTCTTTATTTTGCTCTCGCCATAGCCTCCTGATAATCTTTCGTATCCACGAAGATCTCTTCTTTCCATGGGTTCTTCTTCTGTGCTTTTGCTCTCTTTAATATATAAGCAAATACAAACACGTTCACAGCAAAGGATACTACCGAGATCAGTCCCTGTGCCGTCGGACTGGCAACGGTCGGCATGGTGCTTCCCATCGCTGCTGCGATACCGCCTTCTCCATAGACAGAGGTTACGGTTGTAAAGCGACTCGCATCCTGAAACAGTGGGAACACCTGCGCAAACATGCACCACAGTGCCAGGGTGTTTGCACGGTTCTGGATCCAGCCGCCTTTATTCCACAGTGCTGCTGCGAAGGTCGGTGCCAGAAGCAGTGCCAGACCACAGTACCAGGAATGGGTCGGCAGGTTCAGGTAAGTATACTGGAAGTTCCAGACATCATAAGCCAGAACATATACCCAGATCATATCCGGCCACAGCATATCCTGCTTGTTTTTGGAAGAGTAGATACCCCACCAGCCGGTCATACAAACAATATTGAAAAGCCCTGCCAGACCGTTCAGTACATTCCACCAGCCGCCGTACAGCCATACGCCTTCAGATGACATCCACCAGCCGCCTGCCAGAGAACCTGCACGGATCGCAGATTCAAAATCAGATGCCACTGCGATCAGGATATTGATTGCTACAATAACAAACGGAAATGCTTTAAACCAGTGTGCTTTTCCCAGTTTTCCCCAGTGGTACTTCAGGATCATAAATCCGATACAGCCTGCGGTTGCCGCATACAGTTTCGCATAATGGAACCAGCTGTTCATATGTACGTAAGTATCATTGTTCAGCGCCCATTCCGCACCGGATGCCGCACCGATATAGATGGCGATAAAGTACACAGACAATACCGCCGGGAGTACCAGGAAACATGCGATTCCTCCCCATTTCGACCGCCTTGCGATCTCATTCATAATTACCAGTCCTGCAAAGACTAACAGCCAGCCAAGCAGCTGCCATCCTGCTGTTTCTCCATAAATCTGAAAAAACATACACTCACTCTCCTTTTTCTTACGCGGAATCTTTATTCCACTTCTATTTCCTTAATGTTGAATTCACTTCCCTGCAAAAGATACGTGTGTTCACTGCCACAGTGCGGACAGATCTTTCCATATTCTATGGTCGAATAGGTCTTCTCACATTCCTCACAGTATGTAATTGCAGGAAGTGTCTCCACAATAAGTTCTGCTTCCTCAAACAGCGGTCGTTTCTTCGCCGCCCACGTCCAGCAGTTCTGCAGGTAGGATTCGATCACCGTCGAGACCTCCCCAAGTTCCAGCACTACTTTCCGTATTTTTTCCACTTCATTCTCCTTTGCCACCTTTTCCAGATGATCCATGATATGAAATGTCACGCCAAGTTCATGCATATCTGCATTCTCCTATTTCTTCTTCGCAAACTTCACTTTGATGGACTGTTTCACCATATTCGGAAGAATATACTTCAGTTTATCCTCAGATGCCCGCATCACAGACGCTCCCGGAATCTCTCTGTGCAGATGGATCGCATCAAAGACACATTTTGTGGTACATACTCCACAGCCGATACATTTATTCGGATCCACCACAGAAGCTCCACAGGACAGACAACGGGAAGTCTCTGCTTTTACCTGTTCTTCCGTCAGACTGTGAGACAGGTCGCGGAAGGTCGCTGCCTGTGCTTTTTCATCTGCTTTCGCCGGAATCTGGCGTTTGAATGTATCGTAACTGTCCACGGAAATATTGTTTTTATCCAGCTCCACAAAATCACGACGGTTTCTTCCGATCGTCAGGGTACAGTTTTCATGTACATAACGATGAAGGGAAATCGCACCCTCCCGTCCTGCTGCGATCGCATCGATGGCAAATCTCGGTCCTGTATACACATCACCGCCGACGAAGATATCCGGCTCAGAGGTCTGATAGGTCAGTTTATCTGCCAGTGCACCGCCATTCGGCCGTCTCTTCAGATCCAGGTTATCCAGCATATTACCCCATTCGATCGCCTGTCCTACGGAAAAGATCACATGCTTACACGGTATGGTCACAGTCTGCTCTTCATCGTATTCCGGTGAAAATCTTCCCTGTTCATCCAGTACACGGATACATTTTTTAAATACCACACCGGCCACTTTTCCGTCTTCTTCCAGCACTTCTTTCGGTCCCCAGCCGCAGTTCAGCTCGATACCTTCTTCCAGTGCTTCCGCAATCTCTTCCTTACTTGCCGGCATATTTTCCCGCTGTTCCAGACAGAACATGGAGATCTTCGCATCCACACAACGGCTGCTGATTCTCGCCGCATCGATGGCTACATTACCACCGCCGACAACCACAACATCACCTTCAAGCGCAAAGCTTTCTTTCGCTCCCGCTTCCCGCAAGAAATCAACGGCTGCATAAGTACCTTTTGCATTCTCTCCTGTGATACCCGGTTTTCTTCCACGCTGGCATCCGATCGCCACGTAGAAACCTTTATAACCCTGTTCCCGCAGTTCTTCGATCGTGATATCTTTTCCGATCTCCACACCACAGCGAATCTCCACACCGAGTTTCCGGATCACATCGATCTCTGCTGCCAGAAGATCTTTTTCTAATTTATAGGAAGGAATTCCGTAACGAAGCATACCGCCCGGTTCCTCATTTTTCTCGAAAATAGTCGGTTTGTATCCGGTCAGCGCCAGATAATATGCACAGGAAAGTCCCGCCGGACCGGCACCGATGATCGCGATTTTCTCATCAAATCCACCTTTCAGGGACGGAATCGTCTTTTTCGGGATATATCTCGTCTCCGCATTCAGGTCACGTTCTGCCAGGAATCGTTTTACTTCATCGATGGCTACCGCCTCATCGACGGTTCCTCTGGTACATGCATCCTCACATCTGCGGTTACATACATGTCCGCAGACTGCCGGTAACGGATTATCTTTTTTGATCAACGCCAGTGCGTCATCGTAACGTCCCTCTTTTGCCAGTTTCAGATACCCCTGTACAGCGATATGTGCCGGACAGGCAGTTTTACATGGTGCAGTACCGGTATCGTAGCAGTTGATCCGGTTCACATCTCGATAGTTATGTGACCACATGTGTTCGCCCCAAGGCTGTTCCGACGGGAGTGGGATCCGCGGATAGGTTACTTCGCAGCCCTCTTTATCACACAGTTTCTGACCCAGTTTTACCGCCCCTGCCGGACAGAATTCCACGCATTTTCCGCAAGCTACACAGTTGGATTTTTCTACCTTCGCTATGTAAGCGGAACGGGACATATTCGGGGTGTTAAAGAGCTGGGAGGTACGCAGTGCATAACAGACATTCACGTTACAGTTACAGATTGCAAAGATCTTGTCAGCACCATCGATGTTTGTGATCTGATGTACGAATCCGTTGTCCTCTGCTGCCTTCAGAATCTCCAGTGCCTCCGCTTTATCGATATAGCGTCCGTCTTTCTGTGTTTCCACTACATAATCTGCCATATCTCCAACGGCGATACACCAGCCTTCCGGATCGTCCGCACAGCCCTCTCCGTGCGTCAGACGGGAACGACGGCAGGAACACGGGCTTGCCGCATATTTTCCCTCATATTTGTTCAGCCAGTGGGAAATATGTTCCAGATCTACGGATTCATTTTCCATCTCGATCGCTTTTTCCACCGGGATAACATGCATACCGATACCGGCTCCGCCTTCCGGCACGAACGGCGTGATCTTCTCCAGTGGCAGACGGGACATATGTTCAAAAAAGGTTCCCATCTCCGGGTTGGAATCCAGGATGTTTGCGTTCATGTTAAAAAATTCCGCACATCCCGGCACATACATGGGTAACACATACTGTTTTTCGTGCTTCGGATTCTCCCAGTTATATTCCAGAAGACCTTTTCTCGACATTTCTTCCAGCAGGGTTTCGCATTTTTTCTCTTCCAGACCGGAGAGTTTCACGATCTCTGCCAGTGTCTTCGGTTTTCTCACACCAAGTTTTACTGCCAGTTCTGCTTCCTCATCGGTAAGCACGCCGGCAAGTCCCCAGTACTCCGGATCGTTTCTGGTAATCTTTTTCAATCCCAGTTTCTGCGGAATCCGGTCTGTGATCTTTTTGCCCAGTTTCGCAATCGGCTCGCGGAACGGTTCGTTCGGATCCGGGGTGAACTCCGGATAGACATAATCCGGATACAGCTCTTTGTCCAGTTCTTTCTTCATTCTCATCCTCCTACACATTGCCTGCTTCTTATCTCTTTCCGGGCAGACCGCCCGGTACATCGAGTTTGAACCGCAGACACTTCCCTTTCTATTTGCGGTAGTTTCTCCCTGTAAGCTACTTCACCTGTATATTCTGCAGGTTTTCCTTCCCATCAGTTTTTCCATGCAGTTACCTGTGCTGCCAGCCACTCGGCCCACGCATCCATGCCTTCCCCTGTCTTCGCACTGATTGGAAATACTTTCGCCTGTGGATTTCTCTGATGGATATACTCTTTCACCTGTTCCATGTCAAAATCAAAATAAGGCAGTACATCGATCTTGTTGATCAGCACCGCATCACAGATCCGGAACATCAGAGGATATTTCAGCGGTTTGTCATGTCCCTCCGGTACGGAAAGGATCATCACATTCTTCGATGCGCCCGTATCAAATTCTGCCGGACAGACCAGATTTCCCACATTTTCCAGGATCGCCAGATCCACATCGTCCACGCCAAGACCCTCCACACCCTGTCGGGTCATCTCCGCATCCAGGTGGCACATACCCCCTGTATGCAGCTGGATCGATTTGGTCCCTGTTTCTGCAATCGCCTTTGCATCCACATCCGAATCGATATCTGCCTCCATCACACCGATCCGGAACCGATCCTTTAACCGCTCGATTGTTCCTTTCAGTGTTGTAGTCTTTCCGGATCCCGGTGAAGACATCAGGTTCATCAGAAATACTCCCTGTTCTTTTAACTCCCGGCGAAGGTTATCCGCCTGCCGGTCATTATCTGCAAATACGCTCTCCTTGATCTCAAGGACTCTTACCTCTTTCACGCTTCTCTTATCCCTTTCATGATAATCTGTACCATCTCTTCTTTTCCCTGTTCGTAGGTCAACCCGTTCTTGTAGAGAATATCACTCTCCAGAAAACAGGTTACTGTTCCCCGGATCATCGCCATAACGACCGGTTTCGAGATATCCTTCCGAATCTTTCCTTCTCTTATCCCCTTCTCCAGGTACTGTTCAGCAAGTGTCCAGCCCTGATTGACTGCTTCCATCAGGTACTTGTACTGTTTCGGATATTTCTGTGCCAGTTCGAAGATCCTGCTCAGCCCGATATTATAATATTTCGTAGGAAGCGCACAAAACAGCCGCTCCAGCTTCTCCAGCGTATCCAGGCTGCCATCCCGCTCGATCTCCTCTCTCATCTCGGTAAAGTCCCCGGCATATCGATCCGCGATCGCCACCAGAACTTCCTGCTTGCTCTCGAACACGGTATAGATGGTTTTTTTACTGATCCCCAACGCTTTCGCTACATCATTCATCGTAAATTTCAAACCATTTTTCGTAAATTCCTCGATGGCCGTATCAATGATTTTTTCTCTCATTTTTCTCTCCTGTTTTGAATACAATCATATGTCAGCGAAAAGAAACCCGGAAACCCAAAATAGTTTCCTGGTTTCCATTATTGTAGCATGGTGGGTGACTGTTGGTCAATTTGGCATAATTGACAAAAATTTCACATTGTTTTTATGCAAAAGAGCGTTCACAGCTTTACAAAATTATTTGAAATATGGAATAAAGCAAAAGATATGTCTCTTAAAATGTGATACTAAAACTTCTATAGATTAAATAAATCGCTATGTGTACCCGTGCGGGTAAGTGCAAGGACGAGAATATCATTTTCATAACGATAAATCAGAAGCCAATCCGGCTGAATATGGCACTCTCTGTGTCCAGACCATTCACCGGATAAAGGATGATCCTTATGTCTCGGATCTAATGGCTCACCATTGGCGAGTCTGGTAACAACATCTTTTAAAAGATCCATGTTCAGTCCTCGCCGTCTGGCCAACTTGTAATCTTTTTTAAATTGTGTCGTGTTTTTTATTTCGTATCTGGTCATTCATCAAGGTCTGCAAAAAATTTATCTACATCATGATACCCTTTCACTGTAGCATCTTTTGCAATCCTTTCTGCCTCAAGCATTGCTGAGACGGTTTCCTGACTCGGGGAACCTTCTGTTATTTTAAAAGGTATTCCTCTTTCACGCAAAGACTGACGAACAAAAATATTAAACGCTGTGCTGAGATTCATACCAAGTTCCTCATAAAGAGCTTCCGCAGCAGCCTTTACCTTACTGTCCATACGAATACAGACATTACTGGTTGAAGATTTCGCCATATAACTTCTCCTTTCTTATTTATATTCTTATTGTATAGTATTTGCACAAAATTATCAATGCATTGTATATATTTTCTTTATTTACTTAACACTTTGGATATTACAATTCCATTTTATTAAGCTTATCATATTTTGCGTAACAAAAAAGATATCTGGAATGTTTATTTACCGACATACCAGATATCTCTTTCCCTCTATTACTCTATTTGTGTACCCACGGCATCTCCGTCATCCGCAGATTTGTGCATCCATACGGCTGCAGTTCTTTGTCTTCTGCCTCCCCGAGCGCCGTTCTTCCCTCCGGCACTACCGCGCAGATTCCGTTTTTCTCCTTCCATAAAACCTTCGCCATCTTCGTCCGAAGTTTCACCGGAGGATGTTCGACAGAGAATGGATATTCACCGATCTCTCCCTGTATCAGTTCCAATTCATCCGAACAGAATCCATAATTCCAGTCCGAAACCGGGGACATTTCGTAATCGCAGTATGGTGCTTTTCTTTCCACACCGTCCCGGATGTATTCCAGTTTTTCTACTCTCGCCTCGATCGGCACGCCAGCGGAATAAAACCATCCAGCCAGTAAGGCACTCTCTCCCATCCGTCCTTATCCCCGCCGATCCACTTGCTGTCTCTGATATCCGGCCAGATCAGATCCAGATGCCCGGATAACCCTTCCGCCTGGATCTCAAGCTGACGCCTCAACCATCCTTCCGGCTTTATCTCTTTTGTCGTTAAAAATGAAAATTCAGGTTTTCGCATACTTTTACCCCCACAGTAACTTTGCCCAATACAATTTGTTTGTAACTGTAGCAATTATAGCATCTATCCGACTCATCCGACAGCGATTTTCTCCTAAAAACCCACTTCCATCCCGTCCCATGCAACTTCAAAATTATCCACAGCTGCAAGTTCAGTCATTTCCCGGTAAAGCATCTGACCGTTATGCGAAAAATGCACACAGATCCATCTGGTATCCGGAGTTGTACATCCCAATTCCTCCAGTCTTTTTTTCACAGCAACATTGTCTTCATAATTCATATGGCTGAAATTCGAAGGGGTCCTGCCCATCGTACAATCCAGACTGACGCAGTCCAGCGTTCTGCCTTTGAGAAATTCCCAGACCTCATCGTAAAACATGCTGCTGTCATTTCCATAAAGGATTGTTTTCCCGTTATGTTCGATCAGATAGATGAGTGCTGTTTCTGTCCGCATATGTCTGGATGGCAGTGGATATATGGTATAATCTTCTATCTTAAATTTTTCAAATGGAGTCAGTTCATGAAACTGCATATAGTTCCAGACTTCGGGAACAGAAAATCGGTCGGCAAATTCTTTTAAAAGATTTCCGACAACAGAGTTTCCATAGATATGTAACACTTTCGCTCCCATATCATGCCCATACTCGGACATACGCATCAGCAGATCAAACGGATAAAAATGATCATCATGAGAATGTGTGATCAACAGATGATCAATACTGGAAAAATCCATATTATAGTGCAGAATGTGAAGGTAACTGTCTGCCGGAAAATCAATTAACAGCTTTTCGTCAATGATTGCCTGCGAGCGGGTTCTGATTTCCCTCCCGCCTCTTTTTCTGGCTTCCTTACAAATATCACATCGGCAGAACAATGCAGGAATCCCTTCTGCAGCCGCTGTCCCAAGATATTTTATTTTCATAATCAAAGCTCTCCTTACTCTTCTATTCAGACTTCTTTTGCCCAGTATTTTTCTGTCAGAAAATCCGTTCTCTTTCCGATCCGCCGCAACTCTTCTCCTGCCTCCTGATCTCCGCAGGCATATGCTTTCATCAGTCTTCCTTCTTCAAAACACAGTTCATCATGTAACGGCATATACTCGGTAACAAGAAATAATACAAACTCAAGTGCTCTGTTCTCTCCATATACTCTTGGAAGTGGTTCCCCCGGATACTGTTCCAGTACAACCGCACGGCGCGCTTTTACAGCATCAATCAATGCGTCTTTGGTACATTCTTCTGAAAGCACGATCATCTTTGACAATCCAAACCAAGGGGAATTTACTGTTCCGTGAGAATCACTGCTTCCGACAACCGGTACGACATTTCCCTCTTCTCTCATCTGCTGCCACAGACTGATCTGCAGCTGATTTTCTTCCAGCGACTGTCCGCAGGTCAGTTCCAGCGCATCAAACGGATGGGTCTGTAACAGATACCGGTACATATCCCGACGGATATGATACGCTTCGTCCTGGATCCAGCAGGGATGCGCCATAATCGCCATACCGCCTGCTTCTCTTATGTTCCGGTAAACCCACAGCAGAAAAGCATATTCCCGGGTATTCAGCCCCTCCGGGATCTCCAGTTTGTTTTCTATTTCATCTACTTCCCGCTCATATTTTTCAGGATCCTCCCGGAAGATCTGGTTTATACTGTATGTACCGCCAAAATGCACCGTATGGCAGTTATTTTTTGGTGGATGTACTTCTTCTCCTGCGAACAACTGAAAACTCATCGGGATATCCGAAAATGCCCGGATTGCCTCCTGCGCAGGCTCATACTGTCCATGGTCTGTAATCGACAGAAAATCAAATCCTGACTTTCTGTAATTTGCCGCTACAATCGCAGGTCCTTCCTTTCCATCCGACCGGCACGTATGGCAATGCATATCTCCACGATACGGACGCAATTTAAAATAATCCGGTTTTACAGAATATACCCGCAATTCACAACAATTTGTCCAGACACCGTCTTCCTGAATCTGTAACAGTACTACATATTGTTCTTCCTGTGTAAACCGATACCGAAACTGCAAATTCTCGTTGCAGTGTTGTACATCCAGCGCTTCATAACCTTTATCTGAACAATTAAGCAGCGTCTCATTCATCGGTATGATCTTCACCCGATACTTCTTTTTTTCATCAAATGCCGCATGCACTCCCAGTGGACGGATGGTAATCTCCGCTTCCCGTTCCGTACACAGGATTTTCGGGAAAATATCATAATATTCCAGTGTTGTTTTCATTCTTTCTCCTCCCTTTCATGAACCGGTATAAATATCTCTCCGGCTGTTTTTCCATCTTTTTAACACAACAAGACATACAATCATTCCTGTCGCAGCGCAAAAACACCAGACCATCTCTGTCCCTGTCCAGCCTGCTTTTTCTGCAGTCCATCCGAACAGAACACTTGCCACAGCACTGCCAAGATAAGTAACCGCATTCAATATGCCAGACACGGTCGCCACCTTTCCTTCTTTTTGAAAATGAATTGGCAACAAACTGATAAATACGGTATTGACCGCTGTCATCATACTTGTCACAACTGCAAATACAGCAACCGTTCCATAAACAGAACTTCCGATTCCTGTTATCATAGTTACAAGAAATAAAAAGGCAATCGCATATCCGGCAGCGGCTGTTCCCGTTTCATTTTTAAAAATTTTTCGGTTTGTATAATCTGCAAGATACACCCCTGACAGATTCACAATCGGAAGTATCGTCGTCAGCAATACCGAAAAAGATGGTGCAATGAGAAAACGTTCTGTCAGGTACGTTGGAATCCAGGTTGTCAGTCCGTCTTTTAAAACTCCATGAATAAACGTAGCCACTCCTATCCACAGAATACCGGAAGCGAGGATTCTCTTTCCGGCTTCTTCTCTCTCCTGCTGTTCCTGCGGTTTTGCTGTCCTTACAGCTTTCCTGTGTATAAAACCAGCTCTCTGTTCCATTTTCAGGATGGACAGAAACCAGAAAACAGCCACTGCAAGAAGCCAGATTGCAGCAAACCAGAAACTATACTGCCATCCCTTTTTCTCTAACATAACCGCACTGAACAGATACGCACTCAGCATCCCGACCGGGCTGGTAAATGATAACGCCAGGACAATCGATACGGTCTGTTTTCCATGTGTCATATCTGCAACCAGTCTCGCCATCGGCGGCCATACAAGTGCCTGACAGAGTCCGTTGATAAACCAGATCACCTGCATTCCTTTGATACTTTCTACAAAAGGAAAGGCGGCGTTTGCCAACGCCGCCCCCACCAGTCCCAGCATGACCAGCTTCCTTCCGGAAAAATGATCTCCCAGAACGCCACTGGGAAACTGTCCCAGTCCATATGCAAGGTAAAATGCCGCCGCAACACTTCCCAACTGTGTTTTTCCCCAGATACCGGTCTGAGCCATTTCGCTCATACTGGCTGAAAAATTCAGTCTTCCCAGATAGATCGAGAAATATGTAACCCAACACACGACTCCAAAAAATATCACACTTCCCTTATCACTCAGCCCGGTCTTCTCCAATACTTTTTGTTTTTGCATATAGCTTTCCCCTGCAATCTATTTCTACTGTGCTGCCCAGTATTCGTCCAGTGCCTGCTGTGCGATCTCTGCTGCTTCGTCCAATGCTTCTTTTGCCGGAACATTTTCAATCTCGATCAGATCACATGCATCTGACAACGCCTGCTCCACTTTACCTGTCGGATCGACCCATTTTTTACGACCGATCTCCGCCTGTTCGATCGGAATCAGCGCCTGTGGATTTTCCTCAAGATATGCTTTATACTCTTCATCCTCTTTTACAGAACTGCGAACCGGTACATATCCTGTTTTTATGGAAAATTCTTTTGTTCCCACTTTGTTCAGATAAGTCAGCCATTTAAAGGCAGCCTGTTTTTCCTCTTCCGGAGCCTTCTTTACGATTGCCATCGCAATTGGGTCTACATACGGTTTTGGCTCATGATCATTAAATCCAGGCTGTACATGTGCCGCAATAATATCAAAATCCAGATCTCCCTGATCTCCACTGGATCCGACATAACCGCCTGCGCGTCCCTGCATTACATCATCAATGGTTTTATACCAATACTCCCATCCATCTCCACCGAAATGAATACCCATGATTTTTTCTTCGTTGATCCACTGACGTGCTGTCTCCAGCGCCTCAACAAATTTGTCGCTGTTAAACGTAACGGTTTTTTCGTCCTCACTTACTATCGAAGCTCCGTTACTGTATGCCATATCCATCAGACAGTCAATACCGGACATCGGTTCGAATCCAAAGAAATCATCTACATCTGAATAATGTTCCTGAAGTTTGCGCGCTGCGTCAGCTACATTCTGCCAGGTTGCAAAGACTTCGTCCGGATCCAGTCCCACTTCTTCAAACATATCTTTCCGGTAATAAACTACCTGGGTAGTACCCCATGCCGGAAGACTGTATACATGTCCCTCATCATCCCGGCAGTAATCCAGGAATGCATCAATGATATCATCCTTGTCAAAGTCCGGATCTGCAGCAATATAATCATCCAGATACTCCACAACGCCTTTTTCCGCAAAGGTCGTTGATGTCTGATGGCTTCCGAGATAACATGCCGGCACTTCACCGGAGGCAACTGCTGCCTGCAGCATCTTTGAAGTCTCATCATAACTGGACTGTACGACTCCTTTTACAACCACTTCATCCTGTGATGCATTGAATTCTGCAATTGTCTCTTCCATGGTCTCTCCAAGTATTCCGCCCAGACCATACCAGAATTCGATTTCTACCGCTCCGTTTGTTCCTTCGTTTCCATTGTCTGTTTTGGCAGATGAATTTCCCCCTTCACCGGATCCGCCGCAACCCGCTGTAGTTACCAGTGTCACCATTGCCAGTAGCATTGCCATTTTTTTCCTCATCCTTTTTCCTCCTTACATCGTTTATTCTTTCACTGCTGCATCATTGGTAATTCCATTCAGGATCCAACGCTGCCCAATCAGAAACAGTAATAACAGCGGGAATACGATAACACAGCACGCCGCCATGATCGTTCCCCATTTCAGACCATACGCACCTTCTGAAGTAAAGAAAGACTGTAATCCCATACTTACCAGATACTGCGTCTTATTATGTAACAACAGTGACGGCCACAGATAACTGTTGTAGCATCCCAGGAAAGAAAGCAGTCCAAGTGTCACAAAAGAAGATGCCGACATCGGTGCAACCACCCACCACAGAATCTTCCAGTGCCCCGCTCCATCGATTCTTGCAGCTTCTACAATTCCCGGATTAATCTGAGTAAATGTTGTTCTTAAAAAGAAGATATTAAAAATACTCGCAAAGCTCGACACCACATATCCCGCATGAGAATTCATGAGTCCCATTTTCGACAGGATTACATAAGACGGTACATACGTTGTTGTAGCCGGCATGATATAAGTCACCATGATCAGTGTGATCAGCAGTTTTTTCCAGCGAAACCGGATATGTGTCAGCGCATAAGCGAACATTGCTGAGTTAAACAGGACCACTACGGTAATAATAATCGCCGTGTAGGCACTGTTCCACATATATCGTAAAAAGGTTCCATCTGCCAGAGCATCCGCATAATTTCCCCACTGTGCGATCGCCGGTAACACTTTCGGCGGCACAGCCCAGATCTCATCTTTTGTTTTTATGGAGTTTGTAAACATCCACAAGAAGGGGAATGCAATAATGAAGCTGATACATATCAGTGCAAGATGCACTGCAAAATTTTTTATTTTTTTTCTTCCCTGCATCCTGATTCCCCCTTTAATTATAAAATACTGTCTTCTTGGATACTTCGGTTTCTATAAGAGATAATACAACCGTAATCAATACCAGCACAATTGCAACCGCAGATGCTTTTCCGGTATTAAAGTTACGAAATGCCTCCTGATAGTAATAATACAACAGAGTTCTCGTAGCTCCGGCAGGTCCTCCCTGTGTCAGCACCTGGATCTGGTCATATGCCTGAAGCGAACTGATGGTTGACATAATAACCAGGAAAAATGTAGTAGGAGAAATCATTGGAATAATAATTTTCCAGAATCTCCAGAAACTGTTTGCTCCGTCGATTGCTGCCGCTTCCAGCAGATTCTGCGGAACTTTCCGGATGGCTTCCATATAGAAGATCATCGTCCATCCTATGGACTTCCACACTGTCACGATCAAAACACTCAGCATAGCTGTCTCACTGCTCTGTGTCCACTGAGAACCCGGTAATCCAAACAGTTCCAATACAAAGTTCAGAATACCAACACGCGGTTCAAAGATCCAGGACCATACAACACTGACCGCTACCATCGGCGTGATATAGGGAGCAAATATTACCGTTCGATAGATTCCGGTTCCTCTTCTCGCCCCATTCATTGCCAGTGCTACCAGAAGTCCGATCACAATAGATGGCACGGTACTTCCCAGCGCAAATACCAGTGTGTTCCAGAGTACTTTTCCAAAGTTCGGATCTTTTAACAAACTGGTATAATTCTTCAACCCCATAAAGTGAATATTTTCTGACATCATATCCCAGTCTGTAAAACTAAGCCCTCCGGACCAGATGATCGGTATGATCCAGAACACCAGTAACGGTATCATTGCCGGCAGGATAAAAAGAAAACCCATCATATTTTCTTTTCGCGAATATTTTTCTTTTACAGCTCGTTTTTTTCCTTTTCCCATGAATTCCTTCACTTCCTTCCTCCATTTGTTACAGAAATTATATCATTTCCTTCCTTTCATCTACATATCCCAGTTTGCCATTCCCTATCATTTTTTGTCATTTTGCACATAGAATCGTTCTTTTCACCATTTTTATGTGTTATAATAACCATATTCTATATATTTGACTTTTGGAGGGATTTTTATGAATATTTTCCAGAACCGGAGCATGGTGCATAAAATATGTCTGATTTCTATTTTCTGTCTTACCATACCTTCCCTGCTTTTTTCTTTTTATCTGTATAAACGGCAGTCCAATGAATTCTATCGTCAGCTGTTAAAAGAGCAGAATCTTTCTATTGAACAGACCGCTAATTCTGTCAATTCTGTTTTGTACTCTATCAATGAATTGTCACATGATCTTGCATACAGTGATCCTCTGTTTACTTTTGTCTCCAGGCAGTATCGTGTCGGTCTTGAAAAATATCCGATCTGGGCAAAAAAACAATTAAATGAAGTAATCTCTTCGATAAAATATTCTCTGAAATTCCAAAATCTCGGGATCAGTGCAGCCAATATCTTTACCACACAGACCCCCGAACAGGAGGGCGATTACTTCTGGTCCTTCCATCGTCTGGCTGATCTTCCTTTTTTTCAGGAATTTGCAGTATCCGAACAGTTTTCTGCTTTGTACTATCTGAATCCGAAAGATACCAAAGCCTTTCATGAAGTCTGTGGTTACACCTCTGCCTCTGCAGACAAAGATATGATTCTGATTATTCAGAAGATTCTTAACTCTTCCTCCGATTTCTGTATGGGGTATCTGATTTTCGAATGTTCCCCGGCAAAAATCTTTCCATCCACATTTTCTTCTCAGAACGGAAATTATTTTGCCTGGTTTGAAACTTCTCACAGAAGTTACGGAAATATAAGTATTTCTGATACAGATAAATTACTGGAACATTCCTCCGATACTTCTGCTTTTTCTATTACCGTAGATCACCAGCAATACATCGGATGCTCATTGAAAAATTTTGATATTACAGTCTTCAGTACACAGCCTTTGCTTACAGATGCCTATAAGCTTCCTGCTTTCAGTCTTTCTCTGATACTGGCTGTATCCGCTCTGATTCAGCTTACAGTTCTGACCATTTTCATCCGAAAATCCTTTGATCAGCTGCACAAGGATCTGACGCTTATGGATAGGATCATCGTCGATGGATTTCACGAAAAAATCCCGGAAGTCCGCACTGATGAAATCGGTATGATTGCTCACCGATACAATATTCTGCTTGATAAGATCAATGCCCTGATTCAGGAAACCGTACAGAAAGAAACTGCTCAGTCACATGCGCAGCTGAAAGCACTGCAATATCAGATCAATCCGCATTTTATCTATAACACCCTCAGTGTTTTCTCCGGATACGCCTCGCAAAACGGACAGGATACCCTTGCAGAATCTATCGCTTCTTTCGGTCAGATTCTGCGTTATAATATTAAAAATGACAGTTTGTATGCTTCCATTGATTCCGAGTTACACTGTGCATACTCTCTGATCAATGTATACAATATCCGTTATTTTAATCAGATTCAACTCACCGTGGATGTTCCCCCGGCTCTGAAACAGTTTCGTATCATCAAATTCTTACTGCAACCGCTTTTGGAAAATTCCATCCTGCATGGCCTTGATCAGCCAGGTACTTCTCTGGATATTTTTCTTTCCATATGTCTTACGGATGACTTTCTTGATATCGAACTCTCTGACAACGGAAAAGGTATGTCCCCGGAACGTCTTGCAGAAGTTCTGAACTACATGCAGCATCCTTCCGAAGAACTTCCGGCTTCTTCCAAAGGTTCTTTTATCGGTCTTCAGAACATCTACCGGCGCCTGAAACTGTTTTACGGACAGTCTGCACAGCTTTATATCGAAAGTGAAGAACAGTGCGGAACTATGATCACCCTGCATTTTCCTGCGATTTTTTCAGAGACTGCCGGCAACCTGCAATCATAACCCCACACAAAATATATCGAGGTGACAACATGGCTTTACATAATATTTTAATTGTTGATGATGAGTACTATATCTGTGAAGGGCTGCACAAAAAACTCGTTCAGCTGAACCATCCCTGCATCGGTGAAATACTCACCTGCCTTTCCGGTGAGGAAGCGATTTCCGTGTGCAAAACTTATAAACCACATATTATTTTTACAGATATCAAGATGAGCGGCATCAATGGAATTGAACTGATTCATGCTCTGCGGGAAACTCTCCATCCGGTTCAGTTCATTGTTCTCAGCGGATATGATGATTTTGAATATGTCCGTGGTGCGTTTCAAAATGGCGCTATCGACTATCTTCTGAAACCGGTTCTGAACGATGATCTGACACGGGTAGTCGCTGCCGCACTTTCCACACTGGACGCGAATTATCGGGACCTCGGAAAACAACGGGGAACTCTCTTTCAGTTTTCCGCCGATGTACTTCGAAAAATAGTTTCCCTGCCGATATCTGCTCCAGTTCCTGCTTCACTTATTACCAACATGGAGCAGATCGGTATCGGTCCGAATTGCTGTATCGCTCTTGTTGCTTCCCTGACACCATGGAATTCCGATGAAGCAACCACGTATAGCAACCAGATTTACGACAATTTTCACCATGTACTGTGCAACACGATAGCAGAATCCAAACTTTGCATTCTCTGTGATGCAAAAGATTACGAATCGCTGCTGGCTTTTCTCTCTTCCTCTGTCAGCAGTTCTGCCACACTTGCCTGCAGTGTCACCGCAGCATATCCGGTCATGCAGGTTGCAGAGCTGTACCAGACAGCAGAAGAACTGCTCGCTCTGCGGCTTCTTTATGGCTATGGAAAAATTTTTACCACGATGGAACAGGGACACAGCGCGGAACTGTCCCCAAGATTAAAACATCTGGTCACACAGTTTCTGGAAAATCCTTCCTTAATCTCCGGCAATGCGCAGCGTACCACTTTTTACAGGGAAATAGAGAAATTATCTCTGCCGGATCTTCGGAATTTTTTTCAGTATTTTAATGAAATACTTAACCTGACCATTTTAAATTCCAACACCGGCAGAAAAAATTCTCCAAAAGTTTCTCTTTTTGACTTTGCCACCTACAGAGAACTGGAAGAATATTTTTATAACCGGCTAAATGAATATGCAAAAACAGCGATACACACCCGGCAGACCCTTGATTCCATGACTCTGATCCGAAATTACATAGATCTTCATTATATGGAAAATCTTACGCTGACGGATCTCGCCGACCGTTTCTTTATCAGTTATTCGTATCTGAGTAAGTCATTCCGAAAGACTTTTCATATGTCGTTTCAGGAATATTTGCGGATGCTCCGGATGGAACAGGCATTAACGCTTCTTAAAGATCCGGGACTTTCGATTCAGCAGATCGCTGCTCAGGTCGGATACGAAAATGCATTTAACTTTTCCCGTTCTTTCAAAGCACAGTATGGCGTCTCACCAAGCCATTTTCGCAATACCTGACCGGATCATATTCTGTATACAATCACGACCACCGGCTTGCCCTAACAAAAAGGAAACCGGGAAACTGAGAACAGTTTCCCGGTTTCCTTCACTGTAACATTACACTGACCACCGGTCAATTCACTATATTTGACAAAAAATTCACATTGTTTTTATGCAGAACCTCTTATTTCCTTTCAGATCTCGATCTGTAAACCGTCATAAGCCAGTTCCAGTCCCTCTGACGCCACAATCGATTCGTACCAGTCATGCGGCGGACACCAGTGTGGGGACAGATGCGTCAAAAGAAATCTGCTATTCTCACGCAGGCACTTATTTTCCTTCAACCGGTCCCTTATCCGGATATTGTTCATCAGACACATATGTCCGCCATACTGTTCATTCAGTCCTGTAGTTCCTTCCATAATAACTGCATCGTACTGATGTTCCTGTATCAATGCAAACTGATCCTCGTCATAACTTCCGGAATCCAGCGCATACAATAACGTTTTTCCATCTTTCTGAATGATATAACTGTGGGAAAATCCCCGTTGCGACCCATGATTTCCGCGAACCGGCAAGATTCTGTACCCATCCGTTTTCTCTTCCTTTCCCTCTCTGATCTCATGCAGATTTATTTTCAGTTCTTCCATGTCATCCAGACTTTTTCTGAGTGTTTCCATCACGAAAGAATTCCCGTAAATATTCAGCTGCGGGATATCGGTAAACCGTGGACCTCCATGTCTCATTTTTTCGACATAAGTAAGCGGCAGCAAGCTTTCGTCTGTATTTCTCCAGTGCAGATGCTGCGGATACAGATGATCTTCATGAGGATGTGTGATCAGAAGTGTCTTGAGCTTTGATAAATTCACTCCGAACCGGGCTGCATTATCAAAACACGATGGTCCCATATCGATCAGCAGCTCTTCGTCAATCACCATGCTGCTGTTTGTTCTCAGGTTTTTTCCTCTGTGTTTTCTTGCATAAGTACAATGAGGACATTCACACCAGTATCCCGGATATGTTTCCCCTGCTCCTGTTCCTAAAAATGTCAGTTTCATACACGTACCTCTTTTCCTTATTTTTCTTAATTATAGATCTCTTTTCTTCCATTTTACAACAAAATCCGTATATTCTTCCCTTCCCGGAACAAAACTCCTTCTTCCGACAGATTTTTAAATTCCCGCATCATGGCACTCCGGTCCACACACAGATATTCTGCTAATGTAGTATAAGATACCGGCAGTGTAAATACCTGCTTCTTTTTCTCTCCTCCCACTTCATTCAGATACGCCATAATTTTTTTCCGGATGCTGTTTCTGGATAAAACATAGATCCGGTTTGCCTGCTGGCTGGATCTCATGGCGATCAGCTGTAACAGATTACTGACCATCTGGCTGTGAAAGCTGCAGGCATTTTCACAGCGTTTGATCACGTGCTCATAATCGATAAACATCACCCTGGTTCTTGTCTTTGCACATACATAATAATGTTGGGACGGTTCCGGTAAAAGCAAGGGTTCCCCGAACACATCATCCTTTTTCAGTTCATCCATCAGATACTGACTGCCTTCTACATCATTTCCATAAAGAGATGCCTGCCCTTCCAGAATCAGACCGATTTTTTTCATCGTACTGGTATACTCCATGATAATCTCATTGTTCTGATATACTGCTTCCCGCATCTGAAAACAGACACGCATCCGTTCCTGCTCTTCCGGTAAAATATGGGAAAACAATGTCACTTTTTCCATACCGATTCCTCCCTTATATTTCTCTGATTGTTTCCTTTGCTTTTCTCTTCTTTTTTATCTATACACTTGTTTTGTTGCTTTTGCAACAGATTTTTCTGTTTTCTTCGGTTATACTATCTACAACAGAACATAGGAACTCTGCCACTCAGAGTTCGATAATTTTTTATCAAACTATAGTTTTTACAGGAGGATTTTTATGAGAATCACAGATACTATCAAATACGTAGGCGTCAACGATCACAAAGTGGATTTATTTGAAGGCCAGTACCCGGTAGCCAACGGTATGGCTTACAACTCTTACGTGATCCTCGATGAAAAGATCGCTGTCATGGATACCGTAGATGCAAACTTCACCCACGAATGGCTGGATAACCTGGAGCAGGTACTTGATGGCCGCAAACCGGACTACCTGATCGTGCAGCACATGGAACCGGATCATGCGGCCAACGTGGCTAATTTCCTGAAAGTTTACCCGGACACCACCGTTGTTGCCAACGTGAAGACCTTCCAGATGATCTACAACTTTTTCGGACTTACTCTGGAGGGACAGAAGCTCGAAGTTACCAACGGCGGCACGTTAAGTCTTGGAAACCATCAGCTGACTTTTGTATTTGCTCCGATGGTACACTGGCCGGAAGTTATGGTAACTTACGACAGCACTGATAAAGTGCTCTTCTCCGCTGACGGCTTCGGCAAATTCGGTGCCCTGGATGTGGAAGAAGACTGGGATGACGAAGCCCGCAGATACTTCATCGGTATCGTAGGAAAATACGGCACACAGGTTCAGTCTCTCTTAAAAGTGGCAGCAACCCTCGATATCCGGATCATCTGCCCACTCCACGGACCGGTACTTTCAGAAGATCTCGGACATTATATCGATCTGTATGACACCTGGTCCTCCTACACACCGGAAGAAGAAGGCATCGTGATCGCCTACACTTCTGTCTATGGTCATACGAAAAAAGCAGTTGATCTGCTGGCTGACAAATTAAGAAGCAAAGGATGTCCGAAGGTTGTCGTATACGATCTGGCAAGAGACGATATGTCTCTGGCTCTCTCCGACGCCTTCCGCTACAGCAAACTGATCCTTGCCACCACAACCTACAACGCAAGCATCTATCCGTTCATGCACGACTACATCTCCCGTCTGGTGGAACACAACTTCCAGAACCGCACGGTAGGTCTGATCGAGAACGGTTCCTGGGCGCCTCTCGCTGCCAAAGTGATGCGCGAGATGATGGCAAAATGTAAAAAGATCAACTGGCTCGATACCACCGTAAAGATCCTCTCCGCCATCAATCAGGACAATCAGGATCAGCTGGAAGCCATGGCAGATGAACTGTGCAAAGAGTACATTGCCCAGAACGATACCCTTGCCAATAAAAATGACCTGACCGCACTGTTCCGGATCGGTTACGGCCTGTATGTGGTAACTTCTAACGACGGTAAGAAGGATAACGGTCTGATCGTAAACACCGTCATCCAGCTGACCGATACTCCGAACCGTGTAGCAGTTAATATCAACAAAGCAAACTATTCACACCATGTCATCAAACAGACCGGTATGTTAAATGTCAACTGTCTGTCCACGGAAGCACCGTTCTCCGTCTTCCAGCAGTTTGGCTTCCAGACCGGACGAAGCGTGGATAAATTTGCCGGTCAGACCGTACACCGTTCCGACAACGGACTGGTCTTCCTGGATAAATACATCAATGCCTTTATGTCTCTCAAAGTAGAAGACTATGTAGATCTCGGTACCCACGGTATGTTTATCTGCAGCGTGACCGAAGCCCGCGTGATGAGCAATCAGGAAACCATGACTTACACCTACTACCAGAACAACGTAAAACCAAAACCGGAAACCGAAGGAAAGAAAGGTTTTGTCTGCAAAGTCTGCGGTTATATCTACGAGGGCGATGAACTTCCGGCAGACTACATCTGCCCGCTGTGTAAACACGGAGCTGCTGATTTTGAACCGATCGGATAACAGAACTATAGAGTTTTCACCCCGAATATGATACACTCAAAGAAATAAAAACTTTACCTGGATTTTATAAAGAGAAAGGCATACTATGAAAAAAACCGTAAAGAAAATTTTTAAAGTACTTGGTATCGTACTCGGGGTGATTTTGCTGGTGCTGATCGCTTATATCATCTATCTTTATGCCAGCTATCATCGCATCGAAGACAATCTGGTTCTGGAAGTGGAATCTGCCCCTGACGCCGGAGAAGATCTGGAGGGACTGACTTCCGGAGCCCGCCCGGCTTCTGCATCCGCACGGTACAACACGGCACTGACTGCCGGGGAAACCTACTCCGCACTGACCTACAACCTTGGTTTCGGTGCTTACACACCGGACTTCAGTTTCTTCATGGACGGCGGCAGATCCTCCTGGGCAAAAAGCAAAGAAAGTGTGCAGAACACCATACAGGGAGCCGGTGAACTCATTGCTTCTTATGAACCTGATTTTGCATTGCTTCAGGAAGTAGATCTTGATTCCACCAGAAGTTATCATGTAAACGAATATTCCATCTTAAAGACTTGCCTGAGTTCCTACAATTCTGTCTTCGCACAGAACTATGGCTCCGCGTTTCTTTTCTATCCGTTTACACAGCCACATGGAAGCAGCAAATCGGGGCTTGCTCTGTTTTCCAGATATCTGGTGACCGATTCTCTGCGGAGAAGTTTCCCGGTGTCTACATCCTTCAGTAAATTTTTTGACCTGGATCGCTGCTACAGTATTTCCAGACTGCCTGTGGATAACGGAAAAGAACTTGTAATTTTTGAACTCCACATGTCCGCCTACGGCAACAGCGACGCAATCCGTGAGGGTCAGATCCGTATGCTTGCCGATGACATGCAGAAAGAATACGAGGCCGGCAATTACGTCCTGTGCGGCGGTGATTTTAACCATGACCTGAAAGCCTCCGAGGACGATTCCGAAAATCGTGAGTCCTGGGCATACCCCTTCCCGAGAGCCAGCCTTCCTGACCACTTTTCTTTCTGCATCGATCAGCTGACGGACGAGGAACGGGATTCCCTGTGGAACAGCGCCAGAAACGCCGACATGGAATATGTGCCGGGTGAAACGTATACCGTAACACTGGATGGATTTATTATCTCAGACAATATCGAATGCGTCTCCTACGACAACATCAACACCGGATACACCTATTCGGATCATGATCCGGTATATCTCGAATTCACATTAAAATAATATAAGGCAAAAATATAAGGGAGCAGACCTGTACAACGATCTGTTCCCTTATATTTTACTCAGAAATCTGTCCGGCAATCGTATCCTCGATCACCCACAGGCTTCTTATCCTTCAAAAACTATCCTTTATCCGCTGACACATCCTGGCCCTTTTTCTTTTTCATATAAAGCCAGACGCAAATCACCACGAAAGCCACCGTAACAGCTGCCAGAAGCGGCCATACGGTGATCGGACAGACGCTTTCACTGATCAGGTTCAGTGCCTGATAGGCTGTGTAGATACCGAAGATTGCAAAGATCACAAATGCCAGCGTATTTAACAGTCCACCCGGAGTCTTGCTCTTTAACAGATATCCCACCAGCATACCAAGAATGTCCGCTAAAAAAAGTCCCAGAGAGCATCCGATCCATACGATAAACGCAGCCCCCATCCCTTCATTGGCACCAAAGGTAATGGCTGTCAGCTGTGTTTTATCTCCCAGCTCTGCTACAAAGAACGTACAGAACACTGCCAGAGGAGCAAATTTGATCTTACTCTTTCCGCCCTCTTCTTCCTCTTCATCCTCGTCTCCTGCAAGCGTCGATGCCGCAAAATAAAGGAAGGCAAAAGCTGCAACAATCTTAATCAGCCATTCCGGGATAAATTCGCTGACCAGTCCGCCCGCCAGTACCGCAAGACCATTCAGCACCAGGATCGCTGCCGCCGTTCCCATGATAATATCTTTTAACTTATACTTGGAAGTCAGCGCGATCAGCATCAGCTGCGTCTTGTCACCCATTTCCGCGATAAATTCCGTGAAAAATACCTTTAAAAATAATAACATGTTCTCCCTCTCTGTGATTCAATAATTGTTTTTAATTATTATCTGATCACAATATAAATCGCATACGCCACATAAAGTGCGATCATACAGAACCCTTCCACTTTTCCGATCCGTTTCTTTGTCGCCGCAAAGATCCACACACATACGGTAAATACAATCAGCACACACAGATCGATAATATTTTCTCTGATGAGCGTAATCGGGCTGATCGCAGATGCGATACCGAGAACCATCAGAATGTTAAATATATTGGATCCCACTGCGTTTCCAAGTGCCATATCTACTTCGTTCTTTTTCGCTGCAACGATTGAAGTTACCAGTTCCGGCAGAGAAGTTCCGATGGAAACGATCGTAAGTCCGATCAGCGTCTGACTCATCCCAAGATCACCGGCAATTCTTGCTGCCGCATCAACAGTAACATCTCCACCAATGGCAATAGCAACCGCACCTCCAACGATAAAAAGAATACTTAACGGCATGGATATCAGCCTGATCTCTTCGTCCGAACCACCTTCGATCTCCACTTGTTTTCCTTCTTTACTGGCTTTCATCGCTGTACGGATCATATAGAAAATATAACCGGCAAAGCATCCCAGAAAGATTACGCCATCCAGATGCCCCAGTATCATCGAAGATGTATCTCCGATTCCGGCGATTCCAAAGAGCAGTAACATACCGGCACAGATCAGTGAAAACGGGATGTCTCTTCGAATCGTCTCTTTTGCCACATTGACCGTAGCCAGCACGCCGCAGACACCAATAACCACCATCAGATTAAAGATATTGGAACCTACGACATTGCTCACAGCAAGTTCATTATTTCCTGTAAGAGAAGCCGACACACTGACCGCCGTCTCCGGAAGCGACGTTCCCATCGCCACGATCGTAAGTCCAATGATGATTGCCGGCACATGCAAACGCTTTGCCACACTTGAACTTCCCTCCACAAAATAATCCGCTCCTTTGATCAACAGCACAAACCCAATCACAAGTGCAACCAGAACCAGCGCAAATGGAGCATTGTTAATAAAGTTTTCCATAGTTTCCTCCTTTTTTCTCTCCATGAGTTTCCGTCATCCCAACATCTTTTCCTGTCTTCCAGCAGCTTACAGCACTCTGCTGGTTGGTACAGACACGACGTCGACCCGCTGCCTGCGTAAAAAAAGACTCATGTATATCTTCACCTCGGATCAGACTTCTTATTCCGAAGCAAAGATATACATGAGTCTCATTATTTAAGATTTGCCAGATTGTACTCTGTGCTACAATCAGAATGTTGACAAACCACACTTTCGCGCTAACTACTCCCTCATGGAATATTTTATTACTTGATAAATAATATCAAATAGACGGTAGTATGTCAACGGGAAATCCGAGTATAGTATAGTTGTTAAATTTCTCCCCTTTCAGTTGGCCACGATTTTCTGAGTGCCACATAAGAAATCAAAAAATTAGCCAACCAGCCGGCAGGTACAGCAAGCCAGACAAATGCGATACCAAAACGAGGTGCGCAGATCAAAGCAACTGACAGACGGATTGCCAGGTTGACCATATTTGCAATGAGAAAAGGCCGCATGATTCCAAGTCCACGAAGAACGCCATCCGTTGCCATCTTGATGCCCATGAAAATGAAAAAGTAACCGAGCCATCTCATATAATTCCCAGATACCTGATATGCTAAAGCGGTTCCATCTTTCCCCAGGAATAACGAGGAAATTTGAGTATGCAGTGTTTCAATGACTACAAAAGCAAGAACTGCAAACCACAGATCCAACACCAGTGCAGCGTGATATCCTTTTTTGAGACGTTCTATTTTCTTTGCGCCAAGATTCTGGGATACATACGGTGAGACTGCATTTCCAATGGATACAAAAATCAGTGAAAAAACATTTTCTACCCGCATCGTTGCCGAATAACCGGCGAGTGCCTGTGTACCGAATGGATTTACAACTGCCTGTACGATCATCATACCAATGGATACTGTGGATTGCTGGAGAACTGATGGTACGGCGATTCGAAGCATAGAACGTAACTCTCTCCCATCAAACCAGGCAAAATGGCTTTTATACCGGCGCATCCGACTAAAGAAAATCAAAAGTGAAAACACTCCGGAAATCCCCTGTGCAATGAGAGTTGCAAGGGCTGCACCGAACACACCCAGGCCAAGTCCTGCCACCATCCAAAGATCCATAAATATATTCAAAACAGAAGAAAATATCAAAAGACCCAGTGGAATTTTTGACTCTCCGATAGATGTGAACATCGTTGAAAGGATATTGTACATAAACAAAAACGGAAAGCCCACAAAATAAACACGAAGATACAGTACTGCTGCCTCCAGTATATCAGCAGGTGTCTGTAATAACCTCATCATCGAATGGGAAAAGCAAAAGCCAAAGACACCCAGAAGTATACTTAGAATCAGGAAACTGATCAGTGATGTTGACACGATTGTTTTCATTTTGCTGTAATCTCTGGCTCCAAAATAACGACTCACAAGCACACCGGCACCTACACCGGCACCCAATGCTATACAAATAAAGACATTCGTAAGTGCAGCACAGGCACCAACTGCCGCAAGTGCAGAGGAGCCAACAAACTGACCGACGATAATAGAATCCGCCATATTATATACTTGCTGAAAAAAGCTGCCCAGAATCATCGGCATTGCAAAAACAGTCAGTGCTTTAAGGGGCGCATCTGCGATTAAATATTCATCTTTTGACATTGTCTTATTTCTCCTTCCGCAAGAATTCATTTTACATCTTCAATATACAAAATGCAAATTTTGTCACTTCTTGTTCGTCTTATTTTACTACCTCTCTTTCTTTGTTCACTCTTTCTAGCTTCCTATCCATTTATGAACTTGTTGTTGACTGATGATTCAAGTATAATAAACTCGTAACTGTTCAGTACCTTCACAGTTACGAGCCAAAATGCATTTAAACGATAAA
>OHAU01000512.1_pt1 | contig 54735 bp, 43 predicted proteins | sample 1577181 | NCBI WGS metagenome assembly OHAU01 (sample SAMEA3541472, study PRJEB24748) | human gut metagenome | biome: human gut; feature: human-associated habitat; material: faeces | place: China | collected 2012 | reverse complement strand
TCCCACAAATTGTGACGCACATCTTGCAGAAAGCCTTTTTCAAACACGCTCTAACAGGTACGCTTATGCATCTTGTTTCTCCGGAAACATTTTCCCGAAGAGAAAACGGATCAGCGGTCCGCAGTACATCAGCTGCCAGAAGAAAGCAACCGGGAAATTCAGGAAGGTTGTCTGAAGCCAGACAGAAACAAATTGGGAACCTGCGTTCTTAAACAATAATGTGGCAATTAAACTCATAACCGGACACATAATACAGATGATCATAATGGAAATTGCGGCTGTGATGGCAAATGGTCTGTCCTTGGGTGTGACAATACGGAAGGCAAGCCTATGAGCAAGGCTGTCAACAATGAAAAATTCCAGGATAAATGCAGCTGGCCACATGATCTTCATTTCACCGAAAGCCATAAGAAATACCTGGTTGCTCATTCCGCCGATGTTCAGGGAAATGTTGTAGCAGATCATGGCGTAGACCATAAGGAAAGCCATCATCAGAGTGAAAATAACGTTTTGAAATTTAGTTTTTGGCATAAAATTGTTCTCCTTTTTCTAAAAATGGGTACAAAAAAGACACATGTGTTGTTCGTTATCAAGCGTACACTTGTGTCGTTTCCAATTTTATACCAGAGCTAATTTGTTATTAAATTATTTACCGAATAATTATTATACCAGATAAATGAGAAAAAGCAATAAAAAAATTAACCTTACAAGTATTTTTAGCCTTGTATATTTAACAGGCATACTTCCGATCAAGAGGATGAAAACACAGTCTGTACTCAACAATTTTGATGAATATACTATGCTGTCAGCGAAAAGCCTTGCTCCATATATTGGATTTACAGAAGAGGAAGTGCGGGAATTATGTGGAAAATATAACCGCGATTTTTCAAGCGTGAAACAGTGGTATGACGGATATATTCTTGCAAATGATGGCACATTCTATTCGGTGTATAATCCAAAAGCTGTTGTGAATGTTATGCTGTGGGGAGAATTTCAAAGCTATTGGTCCCAGACCGGAAGCTTTGAAACAATAGAGCAGTATATTAACAGAAACATAGATGGTCTTAAGGATACGGTTATAGCTATGTTATCTGGAGATGATGCAAGGGTGAATGTGACTTTATTCAGAAACGATCTTGATGAAAGATCATTAAAAAGTAAGGAAGATATTCTTACTTTCCTGATTCATCTTGGATATTTGGCGTATAATCCGATCTGGAAAACGGTATATATCCCAAATGAAGAGATAAGACAGGAATTTGTGAATGCAACTGCAGACCGGGGCTGGTCAGAATTGCAGCAGTTTGAAATCGAATCCATCAGTCTGCTAGAAGCGACTCTTGACATAGGTCCACAGTAGATAAAACTCCACTCAACACGCCCTGCAATACAACCGTTCTTTCTTCCATACGTCTGAATGGAGACTGTGCCTATACAGTCTATCCGGGAGGAACTACTGCAGAGCGGTTTGCAGAATACCTGAAAACAAAGTTTCTGCCGACGCTTTCAGAAGCAGACATTATCGTTATGGATAATATGCGTTCCCATCATGCGTTCAGGATATTTACAAATCACGTCAGAAATACAGCAGTTCACGTTACAGCATTTGAGATTGAAAAAATAGTGTTATAATACAAAAAATCAACGAGAAGATAAGGAGGAAATGATGCTGAAAATAAGCAGGTTAACAGTAGAACACCTCGCTAGAAGCTGTGTGACAGACAATCCACAGCCGCGTATTTCCTTTCAACTGGAAAGCAACAAAAAGAATGTCATGCTTGAAAAAGCTGAAATACAGATAGGAAACTGGAACATCGAGACGGATTCTTCGATCCTTATACCATATACAGGAACAGCTCTGCAGCCATTTTCACAGTACCGTGTAATGGTCAGGGCAGTAGATAATCAAGGGGAGGAGGCGCAGTCCGAAACAATATTTGAGACAGGGCGCATGAAGACCCCGTGGGATGCAGAGTGGATCACAGATGGGGAATATCATTTTAAGGAAACGAGGGTTTCTCCGAGACCGATGACCTTCCGAAAAAAGATTCCTTGCAGGAAGCCTGTAAAATCTGCGCGTCTCTATGCCACTGCAATGGGAATTTATGAACTGCAGATCAACAAAGAAAAGGTGGGAGACATTTATTTTGCACCGGGATTCACTTCTTACAGACATCAGCTCCAGTATCAGACTTACGATGTCACGCAGCAGCTTGGAAGCGTCAATGAATTGGTGGCTGTCGTAGCAGGAGGCTGGGCGGCAGGTTCCTTTACATATAAAAGAAGAAACAGGGTGTATGCAAAGCGGCAGGCACTGCTCTGCGAGCTTCGGATCACATATGAGGATGGAACACAGGAAGTCATAGGAACGGATGAAAGCTGGGAAGTGACTCTGGATGGAAATTACCGGGCGGCAGAATTTTACGATGGAGAAACTTATGATGCGACGGTCCATCTGGACGCTGTATCGTGGCATAAAGCAGCAAGAGAGAGGCTGAAAGTCCATCCGGAAATACTGGCACAGTATGGCGCGCCTGTACGTGCACATGAAGTATTCCAGCCGGCTGCGGTGACTCATGCACCTGGCGGAGAGGTCATCTATGATTTCGGACAGAACTTTGCCGGAGTCATCCGGGCAAGGATGCGGGGGAAAGAGGGGCAGAGAGTCGTATTCAGACATGCAGAGATCCTCATGGATGGAGAACTGTTCACAAAGCCTCTGCGCACCGCGAAGCAGGAGGCTGTCTATATCTGCCGTGGCAAAGAGGAGATATATTCGCCGAGAATGACATATATGGGTTTCCGGTATGTGGGAGTGTCAGGAATCCGTGAGGAAGACATCGAGATGGAAGCAATTGCCCTATATTCAGATGTAGGAGAAAACGGAGACTTTTCCTGCTCGAATGAACTGGTGAACCGCCTACAGAATAGCATTAGATGGGGGGCAAGGTCGAATTTTGTGGATATCCCCACTGATTGTCCGCAGCGTGATGAGAGAATGGGATGGACCGGGGACATTGCCCTGTTTGCCCCCGTGGCGGCCTACAATTTTGACATCAGCCGTTTCCTGGAAAAGTGGCTGAGAGACGTTAAATCTGAGCAGACCTGGGGCGGAGGCATTCCGGTCACAGTTCCTCTGGTACGCGTGCCGATGCAGTGGGAAATCATGATACCGATGGCTGTGGATCACTGGGGGGATGTGTGTATCCTGGCACCCTGGGCAGAATACAGACTGCGGGGGGATGTGGGACTTCTCAGAAAGATGTATCCGGTAATGAAGAAATACATGAAAGCCTGCAGGTTCTGGTCGGGACTCTTTTCCTTTGGCAGACACCGTTATATTTGGCGTCTTCTTCATCACTATGGCGACTGGTGTGCCCCCGGCACCAATATGTGGGGATGGATGGGAAGAGGAAAATGGACGGCAACAGCCTGTATGTCCCATTCTGCCGGGAGTTTGGCGCAGATTGCCGGGATTCTTGGTGAGAAAGAGGATGCTAAGTACTATGCAGAGTTAAGCCGGTGCAGCGCAGAAGCTTACAGATCAATCCTGATGGAGGAGGACTGTTCTGTAAAAAATGAATTTCAGACGGCGTATGTCCTCCCTCTTTACTATCAGATGTTATATGCTGATGACCGGAAAAAGACTGCAGAGCATCTTGTCAGGATGATCCGCGAAAATGGCTATCATATAGGAACCGGGTTTCCGGGCACACCTTATATCCTGTTTGCTCTCGCAGATAACGGATATGAGGAAGATGCATTCAAAATGCTTATGGCAGACACCTGTCCGTCCTGGCTGTATGAGATGAAAGCAGGCGGAACTACAATCTGGGAAAGATGGGATGCCCTGAAAGAAGACGGCACATGCAATACCGGAGATAAAGACGGAACCAACGGCATGGTCTCTTTTAACCATTTTTCATACGGCGCTGTAGGGGATTTCCTCTACCGCCGGATTGCAGGCATTGAGATATTGCAGGGGGGAGGCAGGCAGATCAGGATTGCCCCGCTTACAGGCGGCGGGCTTACGCAGGCACAGGGATATGTGCATACCGCCTATGGTAAAGTTTCGAGTAAATGGGAAATCCGCGATGGCAGGATACGCCTGGAAATAGAAGTCCCATGTGGAAGCCAATGCCTTGTAAAGCTGCCTGGAATGGAAAAGGTAGTTGGAAGCGGACAATATGTGTTTGAAGAGGAAATGAATAGGAATGGGAGAGAAAGACTTTTTTGATACTCCGCTGGTGCGGACAAAAATCACATCAGCAGATGTGAAAATAAGGGAGATGCTGATAGGGTATTTTCTTGCCCCGTTCTGTGCGCTGATATCGAATGCAATATTCGGGTCCTATCTGAACCGCTATTACTCTGACGTAATCGGGTGGACAGATACGGCAAAATTCGGAGGGTTCTCAGCAATACTTCCCATCATATCCGTTATATTTGTTGTAATCGGTAATCTGCTGATCGGAAGGCTGATCGATAATACAAGGACTTCCCAGGGAAAGGCAAGACCGTATCTTCTGCTCTCAGCCCCGCTGGTAGCGGCTGCAGTCATCCTGCTCTTTATGACGCCGGTGAATTCCAGCCCGACAGCACAGATGATATGGATCGCAGTTTCTTATAACCTGTATTACGCGGTTGCCTATCCGTTTTATTATACGGCACACAGCTCTCTGGTTGGATTATCTACAAGAAATCCGAAACGCAGAGGGATGCTGGCGACCTTTTCCAATGCGGCAGGTGTCGCGGCGGTAGGCGTGGGGGCAAGTGTGCTGATTCCTATCCTGATGCAGCGGTTTCTGTTCGTAGACAACGGAGGCGCGATCGACAGGCAGGCAAGTTATACGAATTGGCGCAATGTCATGCTTGTGCTGTGTGGGGTAACATTTCTGGCAACGCTGCTTGAGTACTACTTTACGAGAGAAAGGATCACAGAAGAGAATCTGAAACTGAACATCAAGGAAGAAAAGCTGTCTATGAAAAAGCAGATTAAAGCCTGTATATCAGAGAAATACTGGTGGATCATCATCTTATATTTTCTTCTGTTTCAGTTTGGAGGTCTGATGAAGAACGGCTCTATGAGCTTCTACTCACGCTGGATGTTCGACAGTGTTACGTCAGAGGCGGCAGCAGGTACAGCGATGGGAATGATGGGAATCATCGGAGGCGTTCCGACAGCCGCCGGAATGCTGGTGGCATGGCCCATAGCCAATAAACTAGGCAAACAGAGATCGGTCATGCTGGGTCTTTCATTCTCCTTAATAGGAGGTGCGATCAGCTTCATCGATGTACATAATTTCAGTACTGTATGCATAGGAAGCATGCTGAAAGGGATTGGCTCGATACCGGCAATGTATGTGACACTGGCGCTGTTATCGGATGTGCTGGATCATTTGGAAGCAAAAAATGGATTCCGCAGCGATGGTTTCACCATGTCAGTATATGGTGCGATCATGGTTGGGATGACAGGACTTGGCAATGGGATGATCAATATCCTCCTTACCCTAAGTGGATATGATGCTGCGGCATCCGTACAGAATGGCGCAGTACAGAATATGCTGGCTTTCTGCCATCTTGGAGCAGAGCCGATCTGTTTTGCAGTCATCATTATCCTGATGCGCTCATTGAAAGTAGAACGGTACATCGAGGAAGACCAGAAGAAAATCAGGGAAAACCAGAAAAAGGCAGTACTGGCGGCAGGCGGAGAATGGGTCGATCCGGCAGAACGGCTTAAGAGGGAACAAGAAGAGGCGGGAGAAAAGAAGAATGGAAAAAGCAAGAAATAAAAAAAGGCGGGAGAAAAGAAGAATGGAAAAAGCAAGAAATAAAAAAAGGAAATGGACATGGGTGCTGCTTATCATCGTCGTCATTCTGGTGCTGGCTGTCCTGAACCGGCACTGGATTCACATGGCAATCCTGAATGCGACCGGAGAAAAGGTCGAATTAGATACTGCCAAGTGGACAAAAGGGACTTCTTACGAAAAACTGCAGTATTCAGATGTATCAGAAGCAGATTATATGAATCTTTATGTACCGGAAGGGGAAGAGCCAATGCCGATTTTCATATTGGTGCATGGCGGAGGATTTGTCATGAATGACTGTGAAAGCCGTCAGGCACAGTTCATGTACCGCTATTTCCGAGATCATGGATATGCCTGTGCTTCCATTAACTACAGGCTTGCAGGCGAAGCAAAATTTCCGGCAGCAGTGGAGGATGTGAAGGCTTCCATACGTTTCCTCCGCGCCAATGCCCAAAAGTATGGCTTCGACGGAGACCGCATTGCAATCTGGGGAGAATCCGCAGGAGGCTACATTGCAACAATGGCAGCCGTATTCTCTGAGGAGGAGTTTAGTACGGTTCCATTTATCGGAGAAGAGAAACTGTCAGAGCCGGTATCGGCAAAGGTAGATGTGCTGGTAGATTATTACGGGTGCATGGATCTGGCATCGATTCAGGATGATTTTGAAAAGGAAGGGGTTCCTAATTTCGTTTTCAATATTGCAAACAGCGCCCTTTCAAAAGAAATCGGAGATTATAAACATGCCGAGGATTACTGGGTCGGGAAAAATTTATCGGACTGTTCCGAAAAGGAAATCAAAGAACTGACACCGTCCGTTTATATCAGGAAGAACCTGAAGCCCGGTGACATGAAGGTGTTCATCTATCATGGAGATGCAGATATGAGCGTTCCGATTACCCAGTCAGAAAGAATTGCATCTGTGTATAGGGAAGTGCTGGGAGAAGAGAATGTGGAGTTCGTAAAAATGAAGGGAATCGGACATGGGGCAGACGCGATGTATAAGGATCAGGTTTTATCTGGATTATGTGATTCCCTGAATGCGATTTTTAATAAATGATAACAGTGCATAGGCAGATATGCATGGTTATAGAAACGATCTAAAGGAGGAACAAAGAAGAAAATGAAAAAAGATGGAAAGAAACAAAAGCACTACCTGTGGCGCGGGCTTACCACAACAACGGCATCTGTGCTGGCATTATCACTATCGGCAACCTTAGTTATCGATTCATTCCGGAGTGATATTGACAGATTAACAGGAAGTGCAAGTACACAAATGGTCACGGACAATCAGTCAGAAGATGATTATAAGTATAAGTCTGATTACAGTACCACAACAGAACTTCTGGATTCTATTGAAGACCTGGGAGAGAGGATGAGTGAAGAAGGGACTGTACTTTTGAAGAACAATGGTGCACTTCCGCTTTCTGAGGAGGAAACAAAGAAAATATCACTTCTTGGATTCAGCAGTTATTTCCCGATCCAGGGTGGTGACATGGGAAGTGACTTCAGAGAAAATAAAGGGACAGATGCGGATACCATAGATATGGTAGGCGCATTCACTGCGAAAGGTTTTGCCCTGAACCCTACTTTGCAGAAGATGTATGAAGGAATGAAGGATCAGTTCAAGACAGAAAGGATTCTGCCATGGGGCGCCATTACACTTTACCGTACAACAGCTCCGGGGGTAGGCGATACATTTACAAGTCTTGAGCCGACACAGGAGCTGCTGGATGAGACGGACCCGACATGGAAAGACAGCATGAATGATTATAATGTCATGATGGTCACGGTAGGACGTGCATCAGGTGAAAACTGCGATTACACTCCGGGAGAGAACGGCGTGAATCCAGAACAAAGCCTGAACCAGGAGGACCCGCTGGGACTTTCAGACACGGAACGTGCAGTTATTAAGTCAGCAGTTGAGGCTAAAAAAGCAAATGGCGGTAAGGTAATCGTACTTCTGAATAATGCAAATGCAATGGAAATTGATGAGCTCAAGAAGGATGAGGGAGTCGATGCGATTCTTCAGATCGGTTTCCCAGGCGGTTATGGTTTCTATGGCGTAGCAGACATCTTAAGCGGGGCTGTGAACCCGTCAGGACATCTTACAGACACATATGCTGTTGATAATGCTTCCTCACCAGCAGCCCAGAATTATGGAAACTATGCATGGACCAATGCAGATGCAGCCTATTCTATCAACTCAGAGATTGTGGAGGCAGAGGGAATCTATACCGGATATAAATATTATGAGACCCGCTATGCAGACACAGTTCTTGGACAGGGGAATGCAGGTGCTGCGGCAGGAAGTTCGACAGGGGAAGCCTGGACGTATCAGAATGAGGTGACCTATCCATTCGGTTATGGACTTTCTTATACCACATTTGAGCAGAAGCTGGAGAATGTGGAGGTCAATCTTAACGAGAGGACAGTTACAGCAGATGTTACTGTTAAAAATACAGGGAATACTGCAGGAAAAGATGCAGTGCAGCTCTATGTATCTGTTCCTTATACAGATTATGACAGAGAACATCTCGTAGAAAAGTCAGCAATACAGCTCCTGGATTATGGCAAAACAGAGGAACTCAAGCCGGGAGAGTCTACGACAGTGACAATTACGGCTGATGCACAGGATATGACCAGCTGGGACAGCACAAGTAAAAATGAGGCAGGCACAGAAGGAAACTATATTTTAGATGCAGGAGATTATTTCTTCACAGTAGGCGATGACGCACATCATGCGATGAACAATGTCCTTGCTGCACAGAGCCGGTCCGAGGCAAATGGAATGACAGAAGCAGGGGATGCGTCCAATGTGAAGACATGGAACCTCGCCTCAATAGATACCACTACCTTTGCTTATACAAAAAATGGAACAGCAGTGGAGAACCAGCTTCAGGATATGGATCTGAACCACTATATGGAGAACACAGTTACCTATCTGTCAAGAAATGACTGGAGCGGCACCTGGCCTCAAACATATAAAGATCTTACTGCAACAGACGAAATGATAGAAATCATGCACAATGACCTTGTGGAAATCAAAGAGCAGGGTGATCCAAAGTCCGTTAGATTCGGCGAAGATAACGGCTTGAATGTTGCTGATTTAAGAGGCGCTGACTGGGACGATGAGAGATGGGATGACCTTGTGGCACAGGTCACACTGGAAGAAGGAATGATCAGAATCCCATTCGGAAACGGTGGTGTACAGCCGATTCAATCTGTTTCCAGTCCAAAAGTAAACGGCAGTGATGGCCCGAATGGTCCGTCTTCCTCAACCCTTGGCCAGAATGCGAACAGAGATACAAGCTCAGCGGACCCATACGCAATCGATGCATCCGATCCGAACGCGAACTACTCCTTCGGAACCATGACAAACGAAACTATCATTGCACAGACATTCAATAAAGAGCTTGCGGCAGAGTATGGCAAGGCAGTTGGAAATTACTGCTTATGGAACAATACACATATTCTTGTAGGACCTGGAATCAACCTTCACAGAGTACCATACTGTGGAAGAAACCATGAATATTATTCTGAAGACCCTGTACTGACCCAGTATCAGGCAGCAAACTATATTGCCGCAGCAAGAGAATACGGATTGCTCATTGCACCGAAACATTTTGCCTTTAATGATACAGAAATTAACCGTATGGGACTTGCAACCTTTATGACAGAGCAGAATGCCCGTGAAAATGGTCTGAGAGCTGTTCAGTCCGGTATCGAGGATGCAGGGTGCCTTGGTATGATGACAACATATAACCGAATCGGATGTACAGCAGGAAATGCACACTATGGACTTCTTATGAACATTCTCAGAAAAGAGTGGGGATTCAAGGGACTGATGACAGAAGACTTTATTACAGATCCGAATTACAGCGTACTGAAAGAAGCAATCCATTGTGGAGTAACGGCTACATGCAGCTCAGGAGATGATTCCCTTGATGCCGTAAGTGCAGTATGGCCGTACTGGACACTTGAAAGTGTCGAAAAGGATGCATCTATGATGCAGGATATCCAGAATGGAATGAAGTATACTCTGTATGCAATCGGCCAGTCACATGCAATTGACGGACTGAATGAGACATCCAGAATCGAAGACGTGAGAACCTGGTATGATAATGCACTTCTCGCCGTAAATATTGTCTTTGCATTATTGACAATCGCAGCACTGGCAATGTACCTTAAGACTATAAAGAAGGAAAAAATGCAGATAACGGTAGAGAAAAGCAAGGAAGAATAAGCTGAGAGAGGTGAAGAGAATGAATTTTTTGAAAAAACAGGCAGCAGGCTTTTATATTACAGTATTGACTGTTGTTTTAGCGGTAGCAAGCGTAGTTTCCTACCTGATTAACTGCGGGACAGACTATTTCTCTAAGATGGAAAATCATTTCGGGCTTGTAGTGTGTCTGCTGATTGCAGTTGTGCTTGATATTATATACATTGCAGGGGTGAACAAAAAGGGACCTGAAAAATATTTTGATGCTGTTCCGGTTGTATGCGGAGTACTTTTTATGGCAGCATTTGCACTCTTTCTGGTGGCACGCGTATCGAGCATCGCTACAATCCTGTCATTTGAAAAAAATGCACAGACCATGAGTGACCTTACCAGTGCAATCGTAGGAATGGTTACATGCTTTCTTGCAGCAATCTTTAATATTGCAGGGTCATTCTGTAAAGTGGTGAAGAACTAGACAAGAGGTGGAAGCAGTGAAAAAGCAGCAGATATTAAAGCATACACAGATGATTCTGATCGTTATGACATATCTAGCTGGGCTGGGAGCACTCTTCTTTGTAGCAGACATAAAGTTATGGAGCGGTATAGCTGCAGTTTCTGCAGCTATACTCGCAATCGTTCTGCTATTAGGGAAGGAAAAGAAACTGGCTGCGGTCATCCTGTTTGGCTCATGTTTTATGGAAGGAATTTGGATCATAGTGAAGATCTATCCTCTTTATCTGGCAGGAATTTATGTCATGATGCTTAGCTTGGGCGTGCTTTTCACCGGCAGTATCCAGGAGAGAAAAAAGAGCAGGGAGAAGAATCAGGAAAAGAGCCAGGAAAAGGGCGGAGGATTAAGGGCAGCCGTCAGCGGAGCCGGGATTATTCTCGCGACAGCCGTTGTACTGTTGACTTTGTTTTTGTCGGTTACGGCGGCAACGTCTGTTCCCATGATCAAGTTCATGCAGAAAAACATGATGAATGGTGCAGGCAACAGTTTTGAACCGAAGAAAAATATCATTGAGGATATCGAGGATGGAGTCTGTCTGAGCAATCTGGAATACGGAAGTGAGTATCCCAATAGCTTTCTGGATATCTATCTGACAGATACGGTCCCTTCAGAGGAAGCCCCGACCTATATCTTCTTTCATGGGGGCGGATATGTCTGGGGAGATAAGCAGGAGGGAGATCCCAACGGAGGGAGTGATAAAGGTCTGCAATGGTATATCCAGCAGTTTGTAAAAAAGGGATATAATGTCGTCTCTCCCAATTATGCGTTAGGTCCCGATTATAAATTCCCGACGCCTGTCATCCAGATGACTCAGGTGCTGCAGTTCTTAAAAGAGAATCAGGATGAATACCATATCAATATGGAGCATGTTATTCTGGGCGGAAATAGTGGAGGTGGACAGCTCGCAGGGATTATGGCACTGATACATACGAATCCGGATTACGCAAAAACTATAGGAATTGAGGCAGTGCTCGTCCCCTCGGAAATCGAAGCAGTTGTATTTTCTTCAGCCCTGATTGACAACTACAGGAGCTATAAGACGGGTGATCCGGGAGCAGATTATCTATTTCTGCAGTGCGGGAAGGCATATTATGGATGGGAAATTCTGGAGGAAAAGACAGATATTGTAAACATTATAGACCATGCTACAGAGAACTTCCCATCCAGTTTTATCTCCGATGGTAACAATGCTACTTTTTATGATCAGGCATTCGACCTTCATGAAAAACTGAACAGTTTAGGAGTTCCTAATGAAATCAACTGGTACCCGCCATCAGAGGCAAGGCTTGGACATGATTTTGAAACACAGGCAACAGAATATTCTGTAGAAAATCTGGAAAAAATCTTTGTTTTTTTGGAAACAGTTATTGAATAGTATGTTATGCAGAAAATAAACATAGTAAATGATAGCGTGTGCCTGAAGTAGGAGAATCAGGTGAAACATCAAAATCTTATCAATAAAATGACGCTGGATGAGAAAGTAGCGTTTTTAAGTGGAAAATTGGAATGGGAATCTAGGGGGTATGAGCGGCTTGAGATTCCTTCTATCTTCTGCTCTGACGGACCGCATGGAATCCATAGACAGGCTGGCGCAGGAGATTGGAGAAGCGCTTGGAGAAGAGTCCGAGGCATGGGAGGTGAATGTCCTACTGGGACTGAATATAAAGAGAAGCCCTCTGTGTGGAAGAAATTTCTAATATTTTCAGAGGATCCTTATCTTTCGGGGAAAATGGCTGTGTCATACCTAATCCAGTTTTCTTGATAATTCATATTGTATGAGTTTGGACTGTGAGACTGTGAATAGAAAATGGAAGTATAAGATGTATTGAGAAAATGAACAAAAGTAAAATCAATATATGTAAGAAAATGTGGTGTTCAGGTGCATTGCAGGGTGGCTAAAAGCGATTTTGTAATGCATCTGTTTTTGATTAAGAAAAAAGGCTCTTCAGGGGCGATTTTTACCCACACTCACTCCTGAAGAGCCATAAAACTTAAAACAGTGCTATTTGCGATGGATTTCTTACACTTTACGTTTTTCGTGCGTATAAAAAATTCTCAATGTTATAATGAATCTACAATATAGAAAATAGGCAAAAACAATAAATGGAGGATGAAGGTATGAAAACAAAGCAGGCTGTAAATCCGTACCTGCCAAGCTGGGAATATGTGCCGGATGCGGAGCCACATATTGTGGACGGACGTGTATACATATATGGTTCTCATGATCTTTTTAACGGCTTGAATTTCTGTCTGGGCGATTATGTATGCTGGTCAGCACCGGTGGACGATCTGGGCAACTGGCGTTATGAGGGTGTTATTTTCAAAAGAGAGCAGGATCCGGCAGCACCGAAGATCCGTCTTACAAATGGTCTGGCAGCACCGGATATGATCCAGGGACCGGACGGAAGATTTTATCTTTATTATTTCATGGGCGGCACCAAGATGATCTCTGTGGCTGTCTGTGACAAGCCGGCAGGCAAATATGAATTCTATGGTTATGTAAAATATGAAGATGGTACTCCCATTGGAAAGAAAGAGGAGCCGCTACAGTTTGACCCGGGCGTTTTTATGGATGATGATGGAAAGCTGTATCTTTACACAGGCTTTGCCCTTCAGGGAAATCCCCTTCTGCTTGATGGCTCCAAACCGACTGAGCACGGTGCAATGTGCTTCGAGCTGGATCCGGCAGACATGCTTACTGTAAAAATGGGACCGAAATACATCGGAATTGCCAGTGAGAAAGAAGCACCGGGAAGTTCTTATGAGGGACATCCGTTCCTGGAGGCAAGCTCCATGCGCAAATTCAATGGAACCTATTACTTCATCTACAGTTCCCTGAACAGCCATGAGCTTTGCTATGCAACAAGTGATAATCCTACAGAAGGCTTTGAGTTTGGCGGTGTTCTGGTCAGCAACGGGGACATCGGTCTTCCGGGAATCACAGATGTGAAAAATGCAAGAAACTGTACTGGAAACACTCACGGAAGCCTGATTGAGATTAATGGAAGCTATTATGTTTTCTATCACAGACACAGTAACCGTAAGCAATCTTCCCGTCAGGCCTGTGCAGAGCGCATCCGCTTCGAGAATGGCAAATTCTATCAGGCAGAGATGACCTCCTGTGGTCTGAATGACGGACCGCTTAAGGGAAAAGGAAACTATCCTTCCTACATCGCCTGCAATGTATATGGCAAAAAAGGAACCCGTTTCTTAAGTATGATCAAGCATCCAAAGTCCGGTCATCCATATCTGACTCAGGATGGAAAGGATCGTGAGCAGGGTTCAGATCAGTATATTGCCAATATGTGTGACGGAGCAGTTGCAGGCTTCAAATATTTTGACCTGCGTGAGACCTCTAAGGTTCGTATTAATATTAAGGGAAAAGCAACTGGAGTTGTTTATGTATCCACAGAGGAAGGCGGCAAGCCAGTGGCAGAGATTCAGGTAAAACCTTGCAAGGAACAGCACGGTTTTGCAGCTGATGTAAACGGACTCGGTGAGAAAGAGGCACTGTACTTCAGTTACAAGGGAACTGGCGCATTTAATTTTATGTCTTTTGATCTGAAGTAAGATTCCATTAAATGTGCAGGAAATATTCTGCCCGCAAATGGCAGACAGAGCTTAAATAAAGGGAAAAAGAGTTTATATTAAGAGTCAAATAAACCCAGGAGGCGAAATATTTGAACATTACTAATTTTGCAAAAAAACTTGCAGAAAAGCCGGTTTTTAAAACAAGAATCAAATCCGATCAGGTGAAGCTTTCGGAGATAGCCATTGGATATTTTCTGGCGCCCTTTTGCGCCATGTTTGCCAATGCCATTTTCGGTGCCTATCTGAATCGTTATTATGTGGATGTACTTGGTTGGACGAAATTCGGGGCATTTGCCACACTTCTGCCAATCGTATCTGTGATTTTCGTAGTTCTCGGAAATCTGATGATCGGACAGTGGATCGACAACACCAGAAGTACCCAGGGAAAAGCAAGACCTTATATGATCATTGCGGCCCCCATGCTGATCATAGCCATTATTCTTATGTTTATGACACCAACTAAGGGCAACAATGCTGTACAGATGATCTGGATCGCAGTGTCCTATAACATGTACTATGCACTTGCATATCCATGTTTTTACTGTGCACACAGCTCCATGGTTTCTCTTTCTACCAGAAATTCTGAGAGCCGTGGACTTCTTGCAACACTGTCAAACGCAGCCATGGTTGCGTCTGCCGGAGTTGGAGCCAGCATTGTAGTGCCAATCCTTCTTCAGAGCTTTCTGTTTGTGACAAAGGATGGCGGAATTGATGTGGATGCAAGCTATTCACACTGGAGGATTATTTCCATAGTTCTTTGCCTGGTAAGTGCATTTGGCTGTATGCTGGAATACTATTTTACCAGAGAGCGTATTACAGAGGAAACCATTAATCTGAATGTAAAGGAAGAGAAGCTTCCGCTGAAAAAACAGCTGGAAGGCTGTATCCACAACAAATACTGGTGGATCATCATTCTCTATTTCCTGATTTTCCAGTTTGGTCAGCTGATCAAAAACAGTTCCATGAGCTTCTATGTAAGATGGATGTTTGACAGTGTAATTAATTCTGCAAATCCGGAGCAGACTTCGGGTGCATTAATGTCAACACTTGGTTTGGTTGGCGGAATCCCAACTGCAGTGGGCATGTTGGTGGCATGGCCTATCGCCCGTAAGCTTGGAAAGAAAAGAGCAGTTGTTACAGGACTTTGTTTTTCTGTTGTTGGCGGTCTTGTCTGCTTCCTGAATGTACACAGCTTCGGAATGGTTGCTGCAAGTATGGTGCTGAAAGGAATCGGAAGTATTCCTGCAATGTATGTGACTATGGCACTTCTTTCTGATGTGCTTGACCATCTGGAAGCGAAAAATGGTTTCCGAAGTGATGGATTTACAATGTCTGTGTACAGTTCCATTATGGTAGGCTTAAGCGGACTCTGTATCGGTGTGCTGAATAGTCTTCTTACCTTTGCAGGCTACAGCAATACCGGCATTGCCTGCAATCCGCAGACTCTGGAAATTGTTGAAAATGTGGCAAACTATACAGGTCAGATCGTCTATCGTCAGATGGGCGGCGTGGAGCAGGTACTTGCATTCGCATTTCTGGCGGCAGATGTGATCACATATGCAGTTGTTATCATTCTCATGAGCCGTCTGGATGTGGAAAAACACATTGAAGAGGACCAGAAAAAGATTAAAGAAAATCAGAAGAAAGCAGCTAATATCTAATTGTTTCAGAACCTGTTTCCTGTTATACTATTTTTAGTTAACACAAGTGATTCCGGCTCCCTGGCACAGTGTCACTGTGCCAGGGAGCCGTTTTAGCCGAATTAACTGCGAAGAAGCTATTCGGCTATGAGAAGGCAGCAAAGCGGATTGGAATATCCGTCTGATTGAATAAGATAGGTGAGAAATAATTATGATAAGAATTGCAATTGTAGAGGATGACAGGCATGACCGGGAGGCATTGAAGAAATGCCTGAATCGTTATGAAAAAGAGAACCAGGTGAAATTTTCTGTAACAGAATTTCAGGACGGAGAGGATATTGTAACCGATTACACTGCCAGCTATGACCTTATTATTCTGGATATTGAGATGGCGTTTCTCAATGGAATGAAAGCAGCAGAAAAAATCCGTGAGCTTGATACAAATGTAATTATTATTTTTATTACAAACATGCCTCAGTATGCCATTCAGGGATATAAGGTAAATGCGCTGGATTATATTCTGAAGCCAATTTCCTATTTTTCATTTTCAGAGAGTATGGTAAGGGCGCTGGCGAAGGTGAAGGCACCTGAGAAGGAGTACATTACTATTGTTCTGAAGGGCGGTAAAAAGAAGTTGGATGTGGCACGGATCTGTTACGTGGAGGTTCAGAACCATGTGCTGATCTATCACACTCTGGATGGGGATTTTGAGACAAAGGGTACTATGAGGGATACAGACAATCAGTTTGATCCCAGGAAATATTTTCGGTGCAACCGCTGTTATCTGGTAAATCTGGAATTTGTAGAGACTTATCAGGGTAGTGATATCATGGTAAACGGCGATACGATCCAGGTGAGCAGGAGCAGGCGGAAGCCCTTTCTGGATGCACTGAATGAATACATGAATGAGGTGGGAAAATGAGAGGCACGGTAGTCAACACTCCCGGATATTATTATGCCATTTCCTACTGGCTTTCTGCACTGGTAATGATTCTTGTGCAGGGACGCGGGAAAAAAGACCTGTGGAAATATCTGTACGGGGCGCTGAGCTTTATCAGTATTTTTACAGTTATGTTCTTTACAGATGGAATAAAGCAGATGTTCTTCATGCCTCTTATGATATGCGTTTTTTTACTGATGCTGCTGTATATTAAGATGGCAGGAGAACTTCCATGGCGTGAAACCGGATTTTTCTGTGCGAAAGCATTTATCAATGCAGAATTTGCAGCCTCTTTGTGCTGGCAGGTTCATTATTTTTATACAGGTGATTTCAGCGGTCAGGAGAAGGGGACACCAGAGCAGATGTTATGGCGTGTACTTCATATGGTAGTTATTTATGCAGTACTGTACATACTGATCTATTTGATCGAACGTTATCTGAAGAAGGATATTGAGGAGCTGCAGATCACCCGCAGAGAACTGCTGGTTGTATATTTTGTGTTGATTATGGTGTATTGCATCAGCAATGTAAGCTATGTGGATGTAAAAAGCATTTTCAGTGCGGGAACAGCTATGGATGTGTTTATTATCCGTACACTGGCGGATCTCAGCGGTATGGCGGTGCTTTATGCTTATCACATTCAGGTAAAAGAGATCCAGATGCGTTTTGAGAAGGATACACTTCGGAATATTATGGATATGCAGTACAAAAATTACAAGCTTTCCAAGGAGAGTATCGATATTGTAAATCAGAAATACCATGATTTGAAGCATCAGATCAACCTTTTGAAAAGCGGCGCAGATTCCGAGAAAGCAGGGGAATACCTGGAACAGATGGAGCGTGAGATCAAGATTTATGAAACACAGAATAAAACGGGAAATAAGGTCCTTGACACCATTCTTACCAGTAAAAGCATGCATTGTCAGAGACATGGTATTGAGCTGAAATTTATGGGTGAGGGACAGCTGCTGAATTTTATGGAGGATATGGATATCAGTGCTCTTTTCGGAAATATGCTGGATAATGCCATTGAAAGTGTGGTGAAGATCAAAGACTGTCAGAAACGTCTGATTTCCCTGCACGTGATCCAGGATAAACAGTTTATCCGTATCCGCACAGAGAATTACTGTGAGGAGAATGTTCAGTTCCAGGATGGAATCCCGATCACAACAAAGAAAGACAAGCGGTTCCATGGATATGGAATGAAGAGTATGAAAAAAATTGTAGAGAAGTATGGCGGTTCAGTTATGGCGGGCAAGACAGACAACTGGTTTGAGCTGAAGATACTGATTCCGATGAAACATTAGGCGATTTTTAGGAGGAATGATAATGCCATCATATAGTATAATTGAGAATTTCGAAGTACATAAAAATAACCGTTTTCTGGAAATTGCAGAATCCTTAAAACCAGAGCTTCTGCATAAGGAAATCAAGGCTGCAAAGGAAATTATGGTGGGAAAAGACCGTCAGATGAGAACGGTTATTACAGAAGAGCACCCGATTGAAAATCTGTATGCAAAATCTTTAAAAAGAGATGATACAGTATTTGTGGATTTCGGGGATCATGCTGTAGGTTATGTAACTCTGGAGCTTAGTAAAACTGGAAGCCATCAGGATGCACCGGTTTATTTTTACCTGAAATTCGGTGAGCGTCTGGAGGAAATGACAGACAAAACCGCTGATTATGACGGCTGGCTCAGCCGCGGCTGGATCCAGGAGGAGTATATTCACGTAGATGTACTTCCGGCGAAGGTGAAGCTTCCAAGAAGATATTCTTTCCGCTATATGGAGCTTCGTGTAATTGATACTTCCGCCAAGTTCCAGTTGAAAATCGATGGCATTTCCTGTGATACGGTTTCTGCTGTGGATATGGAGTCTGTAAAGCCGGTGGATTTCGGAGATCCGCTTTTGAATCAGATCGATCTGGTAAGCCGTAAAACCCTGAAGGAATGCATGCAGGATGTTTTTGAGGATGGTCCGAAGCGTGACCGTAGAATGTGGCTGGGAGATCTGAGACTTCAGGCGCGAGCCAATTATTACACCTTTAAGAATTATGATCTTGCCAAACGCTGTATGTATATTTTTGCAGGACTGCTTTTTAATGAGGGAAAGCTAAGCGCCTGTGTATTCACAGAACCGGAGATGGAGCCAGATGATACTTACCTTCTGGACTATGCATTGTTTTTCTCATCTGTGCTTCTGGATTATTATGAGGCAACCGGTGATCTGGAAACACTCAGGGATCTTTATGATGTGGCAATTGATCAGATCCGCATTGCTATGACGCAGTTAAATGAGAAAAATGTTGTGGAGGATTTAGGTGATGCATTCTGGTGCTTCCTGGACTGGGGAGATGGTCTGAATAAGCAGGCCGGAGCTACAGCAGTTCTGATTTACTGTATCCGTTATGGAATCCGCCTTGCAAAGATTCTGGATAAACAGGAGGATATCAGCTGGCTGGAAGAGAAGCAGGCCATGCTGAAAGAGGCAGCAGTGAAAGAGTTCTGGGATGAAGAGCTTGGAATGTTCGTAAGCGGTCCGGACCGTCAGGCTTCCTGGGCAACCCAGATCTGGATGATCCTGGCACGTGTCTTTGACAAAGAGACAAACTGTAAATTGATCCATCATGTAATGGAAGTGAATCCAAGAATCCGCATGGTAACTCCATATATGTATCATCACTATATTGATGCGCTTATCCGCTGTGATGAGAAAGAGCTTGCACTGGAAGAAATGAAGCGTTACTGGGGCGAGATGATCCGCGACGGCGCCGACACCTTCTGGGAACTGTACAATCCATACAACCGGGAAGAATCCCCTTATGGCTCCAGCATGGTTAACAGCTACTGTCACGCATGGAGCTGTACGCCGACGTATTTTCTTAGAAAATTTTATATGGATAATGAGAAATAAGATTGAGAATGAGGATCTTGCAGAAATGCAGGATCCTTTTTGAAATAGAGAAAGATTCTTGATAAAATGCAACACGCAGGAAATAATGTCTGGCATTACAATATGGGGAAAGGAGCATTAAAATAGCCCTGCCATCATAATGGCAGGGCTAAAATAATCATTTCTTTTTATTCTTTTTGGATTTCTTAGTCTCATTCTGGGCTGCCTGAGCTTCCTCAGCAGATTTCTTAAAACGTGCGAAAAATCCTTTTTTCTTCTTAACCGGAGCGTCCAGGTTACCGCGGATGCCTTTTACACCTACTATGTAAAGTCCACTTACTTCAGCTTTGATCTCTTTCTTCACAGGGATAAGGTCGAATACCTTCTCGTCTGCGATAAGAATGGAAATCTTCGGTCCGACTTTAGCCTTAACGATCGGCATCTTGGAGCGGCGGAGAAGCTTCGGTGTCTGGTCGATGACCATCTGTGGGAGACCTGATTCCTTAAGTGGCATTCTCTTCTTATCAATAACGAGCATGGAAACGGTCTGTTTACTTGCCTCGATCTGTGCCTGCTGTTCTTCCTGCTTCTTCTGGGTCTTCTTGCCAAAGAAATATAAACCAACCAGTAATCCGATGAGGATTACAAGAATCACCAGAAGGACGATTGTTACTGGATGCATACTTATCCTCCTACTATATTATAAAGTTTCTTAATAACTATTCAGCCTGCACGGTTCCGCAAAGCGTGTGACCGTGAAGAAACTGAACAGTTACATTCTTGTTTCACATAAACTATATTTTAACATCATTTTTTGGAAAAGGCAATTGTTTTGTTATCTCCTTTAAAAAGCTTATACGCCGTGAAAGTATATAAAACCGGTACCGCAAATGCTGCAAGATTCATAAGAATCAGTATAATACTTCCCTTAATATGAAAGAAGTGGGCAATCTGGGGAATAAAGGCCAAAATTCCAAAGATAACGGTGCTCATTCTTCCTTTTTCTGCATTCATCACGCCTATAATTCCAATTGCAATCTGAAGAAGTGTAAATGCATAAGTAAGTGCAAAAGCCTCTGTAGTATCACCATGGCTTACATGTCTGCCCACAATATTAGTGGTTCCGATCCAGAAGCGGGCTGCGATCAAAGAAGCAGAACCCAGGGCTATTTCAAATAGTGCGCTGATGCGCATAATATCTGATCTGTTCATATTTTCCTCCTTTAGAGTGAATGATATAGAGCTTAATATTTTTGATATTTGAGGTTAAAACATATTTTATCATGTGTTTTTTATTTTAACAATATATGGCAATAGAATGCAAGGATATTTACTGAGAAGAGGTGGTAATTATTTTGAATATCATGTATAATAGAAATCTACTGGTTACAGAATGGATAGATTTATCTGGTATGGTTATAATAAATGCCAGATTACAGATTCCGTTCAGGATTAATAGGAAGCTTTGTAGGTTTTCTTTATTAACTGGTCTTGCGGGAAGAAGGTGTTTTGAGGGGGGCTTACAGTATAGTTAGGAGTTATACATTATGAAGAAATCGGATACAGAACAGGAACAGCCTGGTCTGGAAGAGAATAAAGTTCCCGACAGCCAGTCCAAGCGGGAGCTTGACAGAGAATTACAGGAACTGGCAGAGAAGGAACACCAGGAAGAGATATATTACGAAGAACGACGGCGCGAGAGACATGAGCGCAATCTGAAGAGAAAGAAGAGGCAGATACGGAATCGTAATCTGGCTCTTATTATTACTGCTCTGGCAGTGTTGGGCGGTGTGGGATACTTTTATAGAGAGCAGACAGGGTTAAAAGACGGCATGGAAACGCTGGTAGCCAAGGTAAGGGATTTGGTCCCTGATAAGAATTCCGGTAAAGAGAGCAAGGCAGCAGAAGAACTGGCAAAGGCTGACCAAAGCACCGAAAGCATCGAAAACCCCGAAAGCACCGAAAACCCCGATATTAATACAGAGGAAGCTGCTGACAGCTCAGACAGTACAGATATACAACCGGAATCTGGTGAAGGTACGGCAGATGACAGTGATGAAATGACTGGAAATACAGCTGACAATTCAGAAAATACTGCACAGGGTGAATCTGGGAATGTGTCTGATGAGGAGAAAACAGAAGATAATTCTTCAGACTCTGTAAATCAGCCAGAGCAGGAAGCAGCCCAGGCAGCAGCCATAGATTTAAAAGGGGTTATGCCACAAGCAGCAGCTGCCGGGGCTGGTATCATCAGGAGGCAGATCCGTCACGAGAAGAAAGTACTGGTCACAGCCAAGGAGAAAGCAGCCCAGTATGATTATGACGGTGCAATCAGCCTTTTGCAGAAGGACAATGCATATGTGAGAAATGTCCATTTTCAGAATGCTGCAGAGAAGTTCCAGAAGAAAAAAGATAAATGTGTAGCCTGGTCTCCAGAACAGGTAACTCACATTTTTTACCATTCCCTGATCGTGGATACTTCCAAGGCGTTTGATGGAGATTACAAGACAGATGGTTATAATCAGGTTATGACCACTATGGATGAGTTTAATAAGATAACCCAGATCATGTATGACGAGGGATATGTAATGGTAAACCTTTATGATCTGGCAGACATTGATGAAAATGGGAAAATGCAGGCAAAGCAGGTTTATCTTCCTAAGGGAAAAACACCGTTTATCCTTTCGCAGGACGATGTATGTTATTACCATTCCCAGGATGGAGATGGAATTGCCACTAAGCTTGTTATAGACGAAGAGGGGAAGGTTCGTAACGAATATGTACAGGATGATGGAAGCACAGTTGTAGGTGACTATGATGTTGTACCGCTGATCGACCGGTTTGTGGAGGAACATCCTGATTTTGCATATCATGGACATAAGGGAATTGTAGCGCTTACAGGCTATAATGGAATCCTGGGTTACCGCACAGATATCAGCTATCAGACAAGACCAGATGATCTGAATGATGATAAAAAGGCGTGGCTTGACGCGCATCCTGATTTTGATCTGGATATAGAGCGGGCAGAAGCGAAAAAGGTTGCAGATGCTATGAAGGCGGAGGGCTGGACTTTTGCCAGCCATACATGGGGACATAAAAACATGTCCACAGTTTCCATGGAACGCCTTGAAACAGATACACAGAATTTCAAAGAGAACATTGACCCTCTTATTGGCGGAACAGATATTATTATCTTTGCTTTCGGAGCAGATATTAATAACGGCGGAGAGTATACTGGCAATGAGAAATTTGAATATCTGAAATCCCAGGGATATGATTATTATTGCAACGTGGATTCTAATCAATATTTTGTACAGATGACAGATGAATATTTCCGGATGGGAAGAAGAAACGTGGATGGATACCGAATGTATTACAATCCGGACATGCTGGCAGATCTGTTTGACGTAAGCCAGGTATTTGACCCATCCAGACCCACTCCTGTACCGCCGATGAACGGCGGCTGATAAGACCAGCTGCACAGAAATCATGCATTCGCATGATTTCGCGCTGAGATTCCCGGGGGTTCTGTGAACCTTGTTCACAAAAAACACCTCGCGGAACATTTCCAGTGAACAGTAACGGTGGAGAGATAAAATAAAAATGATTGCCTCAGTGGGCTTTCTTTTTAATAGAAAATGTGATAATTTTATAAAAGAGTAACTGAAGGGAGTATGAAATGAAAAGAAAAGTATATTTGGCAGCATTAGTAATGTGTATGGCACTTGCTGTAAATGGCTGCGGAAGTGATAAAGAAACTACCAGTACAGAGAGTGAGAGCACTGCCACAGAGCAGCAGGCAGAGGATTCGGCAGAGGAAGAAGAGGTACAGGAACCTTATACAGATTCTACCGGTGCGACACGCCTGGTTTCAGTGGATAATGTGGAGAAATATGTTACAATTGCAGACTATAAGGGGATAACTCTTGATAATTCTGTACCAGAAGTGACAGATGAGGATATTGAGAATCGTATCGCAGAGAATTTGAAAGACAATTCAGTGGAAGTGACAGATGAGAACGCTGTCATCCAGAATGGTGATACCGCTACTATTAATTTCGTAGGTACAAAAGACGGGGAAGCTTTTGAAGGTGGAACTGGTAATAATTATGACCTTGTGATCGGAAGCGGCACAATGATTCCCGGATTTGAAGAAGGAATCGTGGGAATGAAGAAGGGTGAGACTAAAGACGTATCGGTAACCTTCCCGGATAGCTACCGCAACAGTGAACTGGCTGGACAGGATGCAGTATTCCAGATTACCGTGCAGAGCTTTAAGAGACCACCGGAACTGACCGATGATTGGGTTGCAGCGAATACCGATTACAAGACAATTGATGAATATAAGGCTTCTGTTCGCGCACAGCTGGAGCAGGAAGCACAGGATCAGGCCGACAGCAGTCTGCGCAGCACTGCATGGAATACTGTTTACACCAATTCTGAGGTTGTGGAATATCCAGAGAAAGACGTAGAAGAGGCAGTGAAGACATTTAAGAAACAGGCAGAAGCATACGCGAAGCAGGGAAATATGGAGCTTGAAGACTTCGTAGAGTCTCAGGGCGTTTCCATGGATGATTTCGAAGCCCAGTGCCAGCAGTATGCCCAGGCCAAGGTAAAACAGAATCTGCTTATTCAGGGAATCATGGACGCAGAGGGAATGACTTTGGAGGATGAGGAAAGTCTTGCAATCCAGAATCAGCTGGTAGAGCAGTATGCTTCTGGCGATCTTGCAGTTCTTATCGATACTTACGGTCAGGTTGCAGTGGATGAGAGTATCGGACTTATGAGAGTTCAGGATTTCATTATTGCAAATGCTAATTATGATCAGACAGCAGCGGATACATCTGCTGAAGGTGAGGATGCACAGGCTGCTGAGAGAACAGAAGCAGCAGATCATGCAGATGGCAGTACGACTGACGGACAGAGCACTGATGGCGGGGATACAGCAGAAGAGCAGGAAGCTGGTGCAACCGCAGATACAGGCACAGCAGCGGATGCTTCAACAGATACACAGGATGACAGTACGGAGAATTGACGGTTGCCGCTTATAACAGAAACAGCAGCCAATGAATCTCAGGAGGGAATGGAGTTATGATTATTAAAAATGGAGAAGTTTTTCAGGAGGATGGAAGCTTCAGATTACAGGATCTGTATGTGGAGAATCATAGAATCGTGGCTTCAGAGGATGAGGTTACGGACAAGACGATTGTAGACGCGGCTGGGCTCAGGGTGCTTCCGGGGCTGGTGGATATTCACAGTCACGGTGCATTTGGACATGATTTTTCTGATGCTGATCCGGAAGGACTTAAGATTATTCTGAAATACGAAAAGAGTCACGGAATTACTTCCTATTGTCCTACTTCCATGACATTGCCGGCAGAAGAACTGAAGGAAATTTTTGCTACTATTAAGACTGTGGGAGAAATGAAAGACGGAGCTGCTGTCCGGGGAATCAATATGGAAGGCCCATTTCTGGATGCGAAGAAAAAAGGCGCCCATGTGGAGGGCTATATCCGCAAACCAGATGCCGGATTTTTCCGTGAACTGAATGAATATTCCGGAAATATGGTGAAGCTGGTAACTCTGGCACCGAATGTGGATGGTGCTATGGAATTCATTGATGAGGTACATAATGAGGTGTGCATTTCCCTTGGTCATACAGCAGCTGATTACGATACAGCAGCGGAGGCCATGAGAAGAGGTGCACACCATGTGACACATCTTTATAATGCCATGCAGCCACTGGCGCACAGAGAACCAGGACTGATCGGAGCTGCCTGTGATGATGGGCAGTGTATGGCAGAGATGATCTGTGATGGCATTCACATTCATCCCGCTGTGATCCGCGCTACATTTAAGATGTTTGGACCAGAGAGGATTGTACTGATCAGTGACTCTATGATGGCTACTGGAATGGAGAACGGAACCTACCAGCTGGGTGGACAGGAAGTAACGATGAAGGACTGTAAGGCAACTTTGAAGGACGGTACGATTGCCGGTTCTGCTACGAACCTGTATGATTGTATGCGCAAGGCTGTTTCTTTTGGTGTTCCCCTTGAAGAAGCGATTTTTGCAGCAACACGAAATCCGGCAAAGAGTATTGGTATTTATGATGAAGTTGGTTCCCTTTCTGTTGGAAAGAAAGCGGATATTCTTCTTGTAACAGATGATCTGGAGCTGAGAGAAGTGCTATGACAGAACTTTTTTGCGGAAAATTTTTTCCACTATGTAACGAGAGATAAAGAGGGAATATGAATGGATAGAAGGGTTTTGCGCGAAAGAATGCGCAGGAAACAGCGCCAGATAAGACGAAGGAAGATCATTAAGCTGGTTACCTATGTTGTGGCAATGGTGCTGGCTGTGATTTTTGTAATAAGAGGAGTGATTTTTCCAATCGTAAGTCGTGTGGGAGGAAAGAGTACTGGAAAATCACAGAGCGTGCAGGCGGATGCAGGTGACGGAGCTGCTTCGAATGCGGATTCCAATTCTACAGATGCTCTGAGACAGCCTCTGAAAGGACAGAGCGATGTGACCAAGGTTTCTTCACTGACTCCAGGCTGGCATGAGGATTCCAGCGGGCGCTGGTATCAGAATGCAGATGGTACATATTATACCAATGGTTTTGCAGAGATTGACGGAGTGAAATATGCATTTGATTCCAATGGATACATGCAGACCGGCTGGGTGACCAAGGGGGTAAACGATTATTATTTTAATGAGGATGGTTCTTACAATGCTGAGAAGAAACGCCCTTTGATCGCACTTACCTTTGATGATGGTCCGGGACAGTATACAGACAAGCTTCTGGACTGTCTGGAGGAGAACAATGCACATGCTACCTTCTTTATGTTGGGACAGCTGGTTGGACAGTATCCGGACGAAGTGAAGAGAATGGTGGAACTTGGCTGTGAGATCGGAAACCATTCCTGGGATCATCAGGATATGCTGAATCTGAGTATTGATGATGTTATAAAGGAATTCGGCGATACCGATCAGGCATTGATTGATGCCTGTGGACAGGAGTCCACGGTAATTCGTCCGCCTTATGGAGACTGCAATGATGAAATTATTTCGGCAGTTGGGAAACCTTTTATTTTGTGGTCTATTGACAGTCTGGACTGGAAATATCTGGATGCAGATCTGGATTACAATGGCATTATGAATGACAGCAATCTGGGAGACGGAGCCGTTATTCTGATGCATGATATTCATGGTCCTTCAGTTGATGCGGCACTCAGACTGATTCCAGATCTTATTGCACAGGGATATAAACTGGTAACGGTAAGTGAGATGGCAGCGGCGAAGAATGTTACCCTTCAGCCAGCAAAATATGCAGAGTTCTGGCAGAGCGCCCTTGATGCAGGTTATGTGCCTGGATATAATGGAAATGGCTCTTCTGAGGACTCTTCCACAGATGGAACTTCTGATGGCAGTTCAGATGACAGCAGTAATGGAGATGAGAGCGACTTCAGTGATGGTTCCGGTGATGGAAGCGACGGCAGTGAAAGTGACGGATACACAGACGGCAGTGAGAATAGCGAAGGGGATTTTAGCAGCGACTCAGGCGAATAACGGAGAAAATAAGAGGCTCTAGAGCCTGTCTGGCATATGTGTTAAGCTTCGGGACTTCCGGAAATCGCAGATGCTGTATAGTGTGAATGATAGTATACGCTTGTACTTATGAGAAAAATGTCAAAGTACAGGCGTATTTTTTTACAGTAAAAATGAATTTTGATGTAGATTTTTTATGAATAATAGACAAGTTTTTGGTGGCATGGAGGAAAAGAGTATGCTATAATGTGCATAAGAATTTGAAAGTTTAGGGAGGTAACTTTCTGATGGGAGAGAAATTACAGTTTACAGAGCTTGACCAGTATCTCTTTGGTCAGGGAACCCATTATGATATTTACAGAAAGCTTGGCGCACATCCTGTGAAACAAGGGAAAAAAGAAGGTGTTTATTTTGCAGTATGGGCACCTAATGCGCAAGCTGTTTCTGTAATTGGAGAGTTTAATGACTGGAATGAACAGGCTGCTCCAATGAAAAAGGCAGGTCCGATCGGTGTATTTGAGACATTTGTCCCTGGAGCGAAGATTGGACAGCTGTATAAGTTTTTTATTGTAGGAATGAACGGGGAGCATATTTATAAAGCTGACCCTTATGCAAATGAGGCAGAATTAAGACCGGGAACGGCATCCAGAATCACGGATATCGGGGATTACAAATGGAAAGATACCACCTGGATGAAGAATCGTCAGAAATTTGACGAGACTAAGGATGCCATGGCGATCTATGAGGTACATCCTGGCTCCTGGATGAAGCATCCGGCTACAGAGGAGAATGAGAAAGGCTTTTTCAATTACAGGGAACTGGCGGTGAAGCTTGCCCAGTATGTGAAGGATATGGGCTATACACATGTGGAGCTGATGGGGATTGCAGAGCATCCCTTTGACGGTTCCTGGGGATATCAGGTCACCGGTTATTATGCGCCTACTTCCCGCTATGGAACACCCCAGGATTTCAAATATCTGGTAGATTATCTTCACAGACAGAAAATCGGGGTTATTCTGGACTGGGTGCCGGCACATTTTCCCAAGGATGCCCATGGACTGGCGAATTTTGACGGAACTGCAGTTTATGAGCATGCAGATCCCAGACAGGGAGAGCATCCGGACTGGGGAACCAAGATCTACAATTATGGCAGACCGGAGGTAAAGAACTTCCTGATCGCAAATGCTCTGTTCTGGATCGAGGAGTGTCATGTGGACGGTCTTCGTGTGGATGCCGTTGCATCCATGCTGTATCTGGATTATGGAAAGAATGATGGTCAGTGGGTAGCCAATAAATATGGTGGAAATCAGAATCTGGAAGCAATTGAGTTTTTTAAGCATCTGAATACAGTGGTTCTTGGAAGAAACCATGGTACTGTGATGATTGCAGAGGAGTCTACCGCATGGCCGAAGGTTACAGGTAAGGCAGAGGATGACGGCCTTGGATTTTCCCTGAAATGGAACATGGGCTGGATGAATGACTTTCTGGAATATATGAAGCTGGACCCCTATTTCCGTAAGTTTAACCATAATAAGATGACTTTCTCCATGACATATGCTTACAGTGAGAAATATGTGTTAGTAATCTCCCATGATGAGGTGGTTCATCTGAAGAAGTCTATGCTGGAGAAAATGCCAGGTGAGCTAGATGATAAGTTTAAGAATCTGAAGGCTGCTTATACATTTATGTTCTGCCATCCGGGCAAGAAGCTTTTATTTATGGGGCAGGAATTCGGTCAACTTCGAGAGTGGAGCGAGGAGAGAGAACTTGACTGGTTCCTTCTTGGGGAAGAGAAGCATCGGGATTTGAAGGATTTTGTGCAGACATTGCTGAAGATGTATCGCAAATATCCTGCGCTCTATGGAACGGATACGGATCCGTCTGGCTTTGAGTGGATCAATGCAGATGACGGGGACAGAAGTATTTACAGCTTCGTAAGGAAATCCCCTACAAAAAGAAATAACCTTCTGGTAGTATGCAATTTCACTCCTGTAGAACGTCCGGATTACCGTGTTGGTGTGCCGAAGAAGAAACAATACACACTGGTTCTGGATGAAAACGGACAGACTGCGAAGAAGGTATTTAAGGCAGAAAAGCAGGATTGTGACAATCGTCCGTTCTCCTTTGCTTATCCGCTGCCAGCTTACGGGGTTGCTGTGTTCCAGTATTAGAAGCTGCCAAATTCCGCAAGGAACAATTCTCACAGACAATTTTCAGATTGCTGTGATAATTTAGTATTAAAAATACCCAAAGAATGGGGCAAATTCGGGTTTTGTTTGTGACTGTTGGGGATTTTTTCCCAGAAGGTGAAAAACCTGTTGCTATTTGGAAAAAGTTGAGATATAATGAGCCCGAACAAAAAGAAATGGAAAAAGTTGTACATGTTGAAAGGAGAATATTGACATGAAGGTATCTAATATTAAAGACATTCAGAAATTTTTTGATGTAGTAGACAGCTGCGCTGGTAAAGTAGAGCTTGTAACTGGCGAAGGTGACAGACTGAACCTGAAATCTAAATTATCACAGTATGTATCTCTTGCAAACATCTTCTCTAACGGTGAGATTCCGGAGCTTGAGATCGTTGCATATGAGAAAGAAGACATTGATAAGCTTATGCACTTCATGATCAACGGCTGATTTGCATAAAACTGTGAAATTGGGATAAATATATTAGGGGATGTGACTTGGTCATGTCCCCTTTTTCTGGCATAATAGAAAGGGGAATACAAAATGGTAAAGATTGACATTATCTCCGGTTTCCTTGGAGCTGGTAAGACAACTCTTATTAAGAAACTGCTGAAAGAAGCATTTGAAGGTGAGCAGGTAGTTTTGATCGAGAATGAGTTCGGTGAGATTGGTATTGACGGGGGATTCCTGAAAGATGCCGGAATCGAGATCCGTGAGATGAACTCCGGATGTATCTGCTGTTCTCTGGTTGGAGATTTTGGTGCTTCCCTGAAGGAAGTTGTAGAGAAGTATCATCCGGACCGTATCCTGATCGAGCCATCAGGTGTTGGTAAGCTTTCCGACGTTATCAAGGCTGTACAGGGTGTGGAAGAGGATGTTGATATTCAGCTGAACAGCTACACTACAGTTGTTGATGCCAAGAAATGCAAAATGTATATGAGAAACTTCGGCGAGTTCTTTGACAATCAGGTTCAGTATGCAGGCGCGATTATCATGAGCCGTACCGATATTGTAGACGAGAAGAAAGCAATGGAGTCTATGGAGCTTCTTCGTTCTATCAATGAGAAGGCAGCTATTATTACCACTCCGATTGAGAAGCTGGATGGAAAGAAAATCCTGGAGGTTATGGAGCATCCGGTATCTCTGGCGGATGAGCTGCTGAAAGAGGAGCATGAGCATCATCACCATCACGATCATGACGACGAGTGTGACTGTGGACATGACCACGATCACGAGCATCATCATCACGACCATGATGAGGAGTGCAACTGCGGACATGACCACGATCATGAGCATCATCATCACGACCATGATGAGGAGTGCAGCTGCGGACATGACCACGATCATGAGCATCATCATCACGACCATGACGAGTGTGGCTGCGGACATGACCACGATCATGAGCATCATCATCACGACCATGATGACGAATGTGGCTGCGGACATCATCATGATCATCACCATCATCACGCAGACGAAGTATTTACCAGCTGGGGACGTGAGACTATTAAGAAGTTTACAAGAGAAGGGCTTGAGAAAATGCTGGAGAGCCTTTCCGCTTCTGAAGAGTATGGCGTGATCCTTCGTGCTAAGGGAATGCTTCCGGCAGAGGACGGAACATGGATCTACTTCGATATGGTTCCGGAAGAAACTGAGATCCGTGAAGGTTCACCGGAGTACACCGGACGTCTTTGCGTAATTGGTTCCAAGTTAAATGAAGAGAAACTGGTCAAGCTGTTCGGCGTAGCTTAATGATTGACATATAAACGGGATAAAAGACTTTTGGTAAGCTTATTTGTTGCTGTTTATAAGCGATATATGCGAACGTACTGCTTTTAATTAAGAAAAATACAGGGAGGTTTCTGTAAATGGATGAAATTACAGTACCGATTTATCTCATAACCGGCTTCCTGGAAAGCGGCAAGACCTCTTTCCTTAGCTTTACCCTCCAGCAGGATTACTTCCGTACAGAGGGAAAGACACTTCTCATTCTCTGCGAAGAGGGAGAGGAAGAGTACGATGAAGAGGCTCTTGCAAAAGATAATGTTGTAGTTGAGGTTATTGAGAAAGAAGAAGATTTTACACCGGAGCGCCTTCAGGCACTGGATATTATCCATCAGCCGGAGCGTGTGGTTATGGAATATAATGGAATGTGGCTGGTAAGCAAATTTGAGGAGATGAAGCTCCCGGCAGGCTGGGGAATTGAACAGCACATTACCTGTGTAGATGCAAGCACATTCCAGGTATATATGCAGAATATGAAATCCATTTTTATGGATATGGTTCGTAATGCGGATATGGTTGTGTTTAACCGCAGCAAGAAAGAATATACTCTTGCAAACTTCCGCAGAAGCATTAAGGTTGTAAACCCAAGTGCAGAGGTTATTTTTGAGGACGAAGAAGGCGAGATGACGGATATTTTCGCAGATCAGATGCCATTTGACCTGGATGCAGAGATTGTAGATATTCCGCCTGAAGATTACGGAATCTGGTTTGTAGATGCTATGGATCATCCGGATCGCTATGTGGGAAAAACTCTTCGCTTTAAGGCTCGTGCAAGACGTCCGAGAGGAATGGGCAGCAAGTTCTTTATTCCAGGACGTACTGCCATGACCTGTTGCGCAGATGATACTTCATTCCTGGGCTATATCTGCAAGAGTGCATATGCCCCGAAGCTGAAGCCAGGTGAATGGGTTGAGGTGACTGCCAAGGTTGCCTTTGAAAACCGTTCTGAGTACCAGGGCGAGGGAATTGTTCTTTATGCAGAGAATGTGACCCCGTGCGAACCTCTGGCTGATGAGATGGTTTATTTCAACTAATTTGATGATACCAGTGTCAAAAGGTCAAAAAGCTGTTCGTGCTTGCACGATAAGGCTTTTGAACTTGGGACACGCCAAATATGAGAAAGTAGCGATTTACGCAGTAAATCAGCGGATTTCGAATATTTGGAGGATTGCGGGAGCAGCGTAGCTGCGTAGCAATCCGGGTATCAAATGAGTGTCAAAAGACCTTTTGACACTCATATCATTCGATAATAAATGAAAGTCATCTGTTTTATGCTATTGGCTAAGCAGGTTGCGGCAGTGATTACGGGGCTGTGGCTGACCAGAGCTTTGGAATTGCTGTGGAGGACTTTCGTAGTAGAATAAGGAAAATAAGATTATGTATTTAGTTGTTGGACTGGGAAACCCCGGGAAGCAGTATGAGGCGACCCGCCACAATATGGGTTTTGATACGATCGATGTGCTTGTGGAACGTCATAAGATTCCGCAGGGCGGCGTAAAATTTAATGCTATGTACGGTTCCGGATTCATCGGAGGAGAGAAGGTAATCTTTATGAAACCTTTGTCCTTTATGAATTTAAGCGGTGGTCCGGTACAGGAGATGGCTGCTTATTTCAAAATCAATCCGGAGAGTGAGCTGATCATTATTCAGGACGATATTGATCTGGAGCCGGGACAGCTTCGTATCCGGAAGCAGGGCAGTGCAGGCGGCCATAATGGTCTGAAGGACATTATTGGCAGACTTGGCACACAGAAATTCATGCGTGTAAAAATTGGTGTAGGAGCCAAACCAAAAGGATGGGATCTGGCAGACCATGTGCTTGGCCGTTTTTCATCCGGGGACCGCAAGCTCGTGGATGAAGCAATTGAGTTTGCAGCAGACGCTGTAGAAAAAATCATAACAGATGGTCCGGATGCGGCGATGAATGAATACAACCGAAAGAGGGTTACTGAGTAACAAAGGAAGTCCAGCAACAAGCTGGGCTTCTTTTGCCCCTGGAGCGTCCCCAAAAAGCTTTGTGAAAATTATGACGTGCAGATAACTTGCAGGAATGGTTTCATGTTTTGGGTGGGCTCTGAGGTGCGGCTTTTGAGAAAAGGAGGAAAGCCATGCTTTCATTTACCCAGCCCCTGAAGGGGATGGCAGAATTTGAAGAAATAGAGAAAAGCCTTGAGAAAAATCAGGGCATTGTGCAGATCACAGGCTGCCTGGAATCCCAGAAGGCACATCTGATCCATGGGCTTTCCGGCAAAACACCTATGCGCCTTGTGATCGCAGGAGATGAGCGCCAGGCTAAGGAAATCTTCGAGGACTTGCGCTTTTATGACAAAAATACCATGTTTTACCCGGCGAAGGATCTTCTCTTTTTCCAGGCAGATATTCAGGGAAATCTGTTGATCCGCCAGAGAATGTGTGTGGTAAAGGCACTTCTGGAGCAGAAGGAACTGACTGTGGTTACCAGCATTGACGGCTGTATGGACTATCTGATGCCCCTGGAAGAAATCGGGAAAAAGGTGCTTCATTTCTATTCTGACAGCGTGATCAACATGGATGTACTGAAAAATACCCTTGTGCAGCTTGGATATGAACGCGTAGGACAGGTGGAAATGCCGGGACAGTTTTCTGTGCGCGGTGGTATAGTAGATATTTATTCCCTTACAGAAGAGAATCCATGGAGAATTGAGCTATGGGGAGATGAAGTGGATTCTATCCGAAGCTTTGACGCAGAGAGCCAGCGCTCTCTTGAAAATCTGGATGAGATTGCCATTTATCCGACTGTGGAGTGGAATGATGGCAAAAAGATGGTATCTTTTGTGGATTATTTTCCCAAAGAAAAAATGCTTCTGTTTCTGGATGAACCCAACCGTATTCTGGAAAACGGACTGGGCGTGGAGGAAGAGTATGCCGCCAGCCGCACACATCGCGAAGAAAAAGGGGAAAAGAACCTTCCGGTTCAGTGGCTTTGTGAATTTTCCAAGGTTCAGAAAGAACTGAATAAACTTCGTGCAGTGTCGTTGTCGGCATTGGAGCCAAGAGGCGTGGAGTGGAATTTTGCCTCGGAGAAATACAATCTGACGGTGCAGAGTGTAACTTCTTATAACAGCAGCTTTGAGCTTCTGGTGGAGGATCTGAAAAAGTATAAGAAAAAAGGCTACCAGATTGCCTTGCTTTCCGGTTCCAGGACAAGGGCGGAGCGTCTGGCGAAGGATTTGCAGGAGCATGAGCTGAATGCTTTTTACGGTTCAGATTATGACCGTGTGATCAATCCAGGGGAAATTATGGTCCTCTATGGACACGCCCGGAAAGGCTTTGAGTATCCACTGATCAAATTTGCGGTGATCACAGAGTCCGATATTTTCGGTCAGGAGCAGAAAAAAAAGAAAAAGAAAAAAGTCTACAACGGCAAGCGGATCCAGGATTTTGCAGAGCTGTCTATCGGGGATTATGTGGTCCATGAAAAGCATGGACTGGGAATTTACCGTGGAATTGAAAAAGTTGAAGTAGATAAGGTCTTAAAAGACTATATCAAGATTGAATACCGTGACGGAAGCAATCTGTATATTCTGGCGACGCAGCTGGATGCGCTGCAGAAATATTCCGGCGCAGATACAGCCAGGGCACCGAAGCTGAACAAGCTGGGAACCCAGGAGTGGAATCGCACGAAGTCCAAGGTAAAGGGCGCTGTCAAAAATATCGCCAAAGAGCTGGTGGAGCTTTACGCTGTGCGTCAGGAAAAAGAGGGGTATGTGTGTGGCCCGGATACAGTGTGGCAAAAGGAATTTGAGGAAATGTTCCCATATGAGGAGACAGAGGATCAGCTGAACGCCATTGAGGATACCAAGCGGGATATGGAGAGCACCAAGATCATGGATCGTCTGGTGTGCGGAGATGTTGGATATGGTAAGACGGAGGTTGCTCTTCGCGCAGCGTTTAAAGAGGTGCAAGAGAGCCGGCAGGTTGTTTACCTTGCACCAACTACCATTCTGGCGCAGCAGGTGTACAACACCTTTGTCCAGAGAATGAAGGAGTTTCCGGTGCGCGTGGATCTGCTTTGCCGATTCCGTACACCTGCCCAGCAGAAAAAGACTTTGCAGGATCTGAAAAAAGGACAGGTAGACGTTGTGATCGGTACTCACAGAGTTCTTTCTAAGGATGTGGAGTATAAGAATCTGGGGCTTCTGATCGTTGACGAGGAACAGCGTTTCGGTGTTACCCACAAGGAGAAAATCAAGCAGCTGAAAAAGGATATTGATGTTCTGACTCTGACTGCGACTCCCATTCCACGAACCCTTCATATGAGTATGATCGGAATCCGTGACATGAGTGTGCTGGAGGAGCCGCCTATGGATCGTATGCCGATCCAGACTTATGTAATGGAGTATGATGAGGAGACTGTCAGGGAAGCTATCGGAAGAGAGCTGCGAAGAGGCGGCCAGGTTTATTATGTTTATAACCGGGTTACAGATATTGATGAGGTTGCCCTGCGGATTTCCAAACTGGTGCCGGACGCAAGGGTGGATTTTGCCCATGGACAGATGAGCGAGAGAGAACTGGAACGGGTTATGTACGATTTTATCAATGGGGACATTGATGTGCTGGTTTCCACTACTATTATCGAGACAGGACTGGATATTTCCAATGTAAATACCATGATCATCCATGATTCTGACAAGTACGGACTTTCCCAGCTTTATCAGCTGCGAGGCAGGATCGGACGTTCCAACAGGACGGCGTATGCGTTTCTGATGTACCGAAGGAACACCATGCTTCGGGAGGTGGCGGAAAAACGACTTTCTGCTATCCGTGAGTTTACAGATCTGGGAAGTGGATTCAAGATCGCCATGCGTGACCTGGAGCTTCGGGGGGCTGGAAATCTGCTGGGAGCACAGCAGCATGGGCATATGAACGCAGTGGGCTATGATCTTTACTGTAAAATGCTTAGCGAGGCGGTCAAAGAGGCAAAGGGTATTCATACTATGGAAGACTTCGAGACTACCATTGATCTGAATATGGATGCTTTTATTCCGGATACCTACATCAGCAATGAATTCCAGAAGCTGGATATTTATAAGCGCATTGCAGGGATTGAGTCCCAGCAGGAGTATGATGATATGCTGGAAGAACTGATCGACCGGTTTGGGGAGCCGCCGAAAGCAGTGCTGAATCTGCTGGCTATTGCAAGACTGAAAGCACTGGCACATCAGGGCTACATTACGGAAATCAAGCAGATGCAGCGTGAGATCAGGATCACCCTTTACGAAAATGCACATCTGAACCCGGAAGGAATTCCGCCGCTGGTTGCCAAGTACCGCAGGCAGCTGCAGTTTAAACCGGATAAAGAGCCAAAGTTCCTGTTTGCACCGGTGGGGGATATTGTGCAGGCGCTGACGGTGTTTGCAAAGGAACTGATGGAATTGGTGGAAGAGGAAGGAAAGAGCGAAAAGTAGTAGACGGCTGGGCTGTTGAATGCTTTCGGATATTTTGATTTAAAGTAGTCTCTGGGTGGGGAAGATCCGATGGAAATTCGCGAAAATTGTGTGAATTCTATCAGATTTTCCCCTTTCTACTTGCCCTCATGGGAAAAAAGTTTTATACTCTTATTAGCGTGTCCGCATTGGGAAATCATGCTGGCTGTGCGTGGTGACTAAGCGGCACATCAGTGAAAGGGTAATTGGTGATCAATATGAAGAAAATCGTGAAGAACACAACCGTAGTGGCATTAAGTGGCGTAATGGCAATTGGAATGCTTTCCGGATGTGGAAGTAAGTCTATAGATGGAGAGAAGACTGTTGCAACTGTAGATGGCACAGACATTCCTATGGGTGTTGTAAGTCTGTATGCACGTGAGTCACAGGCACAGACGGTTGCTATGTATAAGAGCTTTATGGGAAGTGCAGGAAATATCTGGAGCCAGGTAGTAGATGAGGATGCTGGTACTACATACGGTGAGCAGGCTGTAGGACAGTTCCTGGAGCAGGTTGAACTGATGTACATCATGAAGGAGAAGGCAGCTGATTACGGTGTTGAGGTTACTTCTGATGATGAGACTGCTATTGCAGATGCAGCAGCACAGTTTATGCAGGACAATGACGAGGACACTCTGAAGGAGCTTGCTGTTTCCGAAGACCAGGTTAAGACTCTTCTGGAGCTTGAGACTTACCGTCAGAGAATTTACGATCCGATCCGCAATGAGGCTGAGGTTAACATAACGGATGAGGAGGCACAGCAGTCTTCTTTCAGCTATGTAAGTATTTCCATCAGTGGAGATGACCTTACCGATGATGATATTGCTACCCGTAAGGAGCAGGCACAGGAGATCCTGGATAAGATGAAAGAGGATCCGACAGCAGACATGGGCGAGACAGCCAAGGCTGTTGATGATACTTACAGCGGACTGACCGGAACTATTTTCACAAATGACAGTGATGATGAGGATATTTCCAATTCTTATGATGACGCTGTTGTAGAAGCGCTGAGAACTCTGAAGGACGGCGAAGTTTACGGCGAGCTGGTTGAGACTGATAGCAGCGTATACGTGCTTCGGATGGACAAAGTAAATGACGAGGATGCAACCGCTTCCAAGAAAGAGTCCCTTGAGAACACCAAGCGCAGCGAATACTACTCCGAGACAACTCAGAAATGGCTGGATGATGCTGATATTACTGTAAATGATAAGGTGCTTTCTACTTTGACAATTACAGATGAGCACAGTTTCACAATTAAAGAGACTACAGCGGATACAAGTGAAGATGCAGCAGCAGATACAACAGATGCTACTGAGGATACTACTTCTGAGGATGTCGAGGCAGCAGATGAAAGCGATGATGCTGATACTGCTGAGACAGATGCTGCAAAGAGCGACAGCGCAGAGGAAGCTGATACTACAGACAGCGCTGACAGTACAGACGAGACTGCAGAAGCGAACAGTGCAGACAGCAAGGCCGAGGACAGCAGCGAGAGCGCTGATTCTGAGGAGAACGCAGAGGATACTGCAGAAGAGACAACTGAGGAGAACTAAAAGTGAGATAAAGACCGAAACTTGTTATATCGTATGTATTGCAAAATGTTTTCTGAAAGAATTGAGATTATATAAAGTGGAGAAAATGATAAAAGAGCCTGCCTGGGGTGATTCGGGCGGGCCCTTTGTCTATACAAAGTAAAATACTTATGAAAAAAAGCTTTTCGCTACAAAGTAAGGTTTGAGAAAATGCAGGTACAGCAGATTGAACATGTGGATAACAATTACACAGGGGGACAACATGAAAAAGATACTTCTTATTGCAACCGGGGGGACCATTGCTTCCAAATATACAGCAGAGGGGCTGGCACCGCAGATTTCTGCAGATGAGCTGTTGGAATATATTCCTGAAGCCCGGGAATTCTGCACCATTGATACCGTTCAGCCTTTTGCCCTGGACAGTACCAATGTGTGCGCAGACCATTGGCTGAAGCTGGCCAGACTGATCGAATCCAAATATGAATTTTATGATGGCTTTGTGCTTTGCCATGGAACGGACACTATGGCATATACGGCTGCTGCTTTGTCTTATCTGATCCAGAATAACCGCAGACCTATCGTGATTACCGGTGCACAGAAACCTATTGATCTGGCAATTACAGATGCACGTTCCAATCTTCTGGACAGTCTCCGCTTTGCCTCTCACGACCGCGCTCATGGAATTTCCATTGTGTTTGGGGGAAAAGTGATCGCAGGAACCAGAGCAAAGAAGGAATTTTCCAAAAGCTACAATGCCTTTTCCAGCATTAATTATCCGGATATTGCATCCATTCACGATCAGAAGATCATTTTTTATATTGATGACAAAGACCAGTCCACCAAGCCACTGGTGTTTTATCATGAGATGAATCAGAAGATTTTTCTGCTCAAACTGATTCCAGGGATTGACGGGAAAGTATTGGATGCTCTTTTTCCATCTTATTCCGGACTGATCATTGAATCCTTCGGTGTAGGCGGTCTGCCTCATTACGAAAATGATAATTTTATAGATGCGATTGCGCATTGGATTGAAGCTGGCAAGCCTGTGTGTATGGCGACCCAGGTTACCCATGAGGGAAGTGACATGGAAGTTTACCAGGTTGGAAAAGTCATCAAGGAACGGTTCCCGGTGCTGGAGTCTTATGATATGACGCTGGAGGCGTCTGTGACGAAAATGATGTGGGCGCTGGGACAGACACGGGATATGGAGAAGTTTAAGGAGTTATTTTATACGACCATTAATCATGATTTATTGTTTCTGTAAGTAAGTCTTGAAATTTTCTGGAGTGTTAAGCTAAAATAAAAAAGCTGAAATCATAGAGCTGATAATACTTTCAGAGAATCTTTATGAATGGAGAGCAAGGCAACAGACTCAAATTCATATCAGAGATGGGATATCGGTTTTGAAAACATATTTTCTGGAATACTGGAGGACATATATAAATGAACAAAAAAGAAATTTCTGAAATCAAGAAACAGCTGACACCAGCCAACTGCAACATTACCAGAATTTGTGGATGCTATGTGGATGCTGAAAAGAATAAAAAAACAGAACTGAAAGAAGCATTCCTTTCCCTTTCGGAGGAAGAAATGTTCAAATATTTTGAAATATTCAAGAAAACCCTTTCTGGTACTCTTGGAAAGAACCTGATGAATATGGAATTCCCACTGGCAGAGGAAAAAGAGGGCGGCAAACACGAATTTCTCATGAAGCTCCGCGCCAGTAAACTGAAGGATGACGCTTTAATCGAGAGCTTTTATGACAAAATTATTGAAAATTACGATTATCCGGAAAATTACTACATAATCCTGGTACACGCTGTGTACGATATTCCGGGAAGAACTTCAGATGGAATCGATATGGATGATGCTTCTGAAGAGATTTATGAGCACCTTCTTTGCAGTATCTGTCCAGTGAAGCTGTCTAAGGCAGGTCTTTGCTACAATGCGGAGGCAAATCTGATCCAGGACCGTATCCGTGACTGGATCGTGGAAATGCCAGAGAACGGCTTCCTTTTCCCGTTATTTAATGACAGAAGCACAGACATCCACGGCATGCTCTACTATTCTAAGAATGCAGAGCAGCTTCATGACATTTTCGTGGATGAAGTGTTTGGCTGTACTGCTCCGCTTTCTGCAGGCGGACAGCGTGATTCTTTCAACATGCTGGTGGAGGAAACCCTTGGTGACGACTGCCAGTATGACACCGTTATTGGAATCCATGAGAAATTGAACGAGATCATTGAAGCACAGAAAGATTCCCCAGACCCGGTTGTGCTCACTCAGTCTGAGGTGAAACGTCTCTTTGAGGACTGCGGTGTAGAAGACGAGAAACTGGAAACTTTTGATAACCAGTATGAGGCTGTAGCCGGTGAAAAAGCCACCATGGTAGCCTCTAATATTACCAATACCCGTAAATTCGAGATCAAAACTCCGGATGTAGTGATCCATGTTGAACCAGATAAAGTGGAACTGGTGGAGACCAGGATCATTGACGGCCGCAAGTGTCTGGTGATTCCTATGGAAGACGTAGAGATCAACGGAATCCGTGTGCGGATGGGCGGGGAGAGCAGTGAGGAATCCGAGGAAGAGTTTGAGTAATATTCTTGGTTGTGATAAAATTTTTTTGCCGAATATGAAATATAAAAGGCTTGTTGTAAAAGAAATAGTTGTAAAACAAATAGTTTTAAAACAGGAAGGATGCAATTCTTGGCGAGTTGCATCCTTCCTGTTTTTGCCTGGATGAGGGTTTCATAATGGGGGCATGCAAATTGTGGGAATGATTTTGGGGCGTAATCTGGAATTAAGAATATCAGAAGTAAAACCTAAATAATTCTACGATTGTAGAAAAAGTGATTGACATTTAATTTCTACAGATGTAGTATATAACCAACTTCTACAAAAGTAGAAAATGAAAGGGGATTTTACTATGAAAATGAAACTGGTTAAAATGATAGCACTTATGGCGGCGGTGACATTAAGTGGTTGTTCAGCTGGAACTTTAGAAAATACCGGAAATTCTGCCTCTGATTCTGCTGCAAATATAGTATCTTCAAATAAAAAGGCTTCTTCATCCACGAAGGGATCAAATACTGTAAGTTCCATTGGTACGGCAGGTAATACTGCAAGTGGTGCAGCAGGTAATACCGCAAATAGCACAGCAGGTAATACTACAGGTGGCGCGGCAGGGAATACCACAGCCAGTACAGCAGGTAATACCACAGGTGGCACAGCAGGTAATACCACAGGTGGTGCAGCAGGGAATACCACAGCCAGTACAGCAGGGAATGCCACAGCTGGTACGACAAGTAATACCACAACTGCCACAACAGATGCTACATCCGATATTCTTTCCACCACAACAATCACCCTGTATGATAGTGATGGAAATACAGTTTCTGTAGAAAGAACAATTTACAAAAATTATGACTGCGAATATGTAGATGCTGACGGTATGGAATACAGCACCGATGACGATGTTTATTTTACAGATGAAAATGGAAAGACCTACCAGTCCTTAAATGACAGTACCCATTATTTTGGTGCCGAGTTAGAGCAGCATGTATTACAAGATGCCAATGGAAACGGTGTGACAGTTACAGAAACAACTAATGGAGATTATTACTATATGGATGATAATGGTACTGGTTATATTGACAACGGCGACGGAAGCTGGACGGATGAGAATGGGAATAGTTATACAGAATAAGAGGAGGGATGCGGCTGAAAGCTTTTTTCAAAAAGGTGTCAGGCTGTGTACCATTCTCGGGCTATAGAAATGTGGTGTTTGGCTTTTTTAGTCATACACCCTTTTTTTGTATTAAAGACTGGCAAAAATCCTCAGTGGAATAAATCGCAGTGCTGTGTTAATATAGAAGAAAATTGTTATTGTTTATTGGTAACGCAAAATCGCAGAAAGGACGGCTGTCTTATGGGAATCTACCTGAATCCGGGGAATAATAAATTCAAAAGAGCGGTGAATTCGGATATTTACGTGGATAAAACAGGATTAATAAAATATACAAATAGTATTGTCGATACGCTGCAGTCCTGTGTATGTGTCAGCAGACCAAGGCGTTTTGGAAAGTCTATGGCAGCAGATATGCTTACGGCTTATTACAGTAAGGGCTGTGATTCCAGAGAACTCTTTTCCGGTTTGGAAATTGCCAAGGATGAAAGCTTTGAGGAACATTTGAATAAATACGATACCATTTTTCTGAACATGCAGGAATTTTTGAGCAGAAGTTCAAATGTGAAGGAATTGTTGGAGAGAGTAGAAGGCAAAGTAATCCGCGAATTGAAGAAACAGTACCCTGATGTGGAATTATATGACGAAAATGATCTGGCGGAAACTATGCAGGATATTTTTGCAGAAAGTGAGTGCCCTTTTATAGTTATTATTGACGAGTGGGATTGTATTTTCCGGGAGTTCAAACATGATAAGGCTGCGCAGGAGATTTACCTTGATTTTCTGCGTGATCTGCTTAAGGATAAAGAATACATTTATCTTGTCTATATGACGGGAATTTTGCCAATAAAGAAATACGGAACCCACAGTGCACTGAATATGTTCGATGAATTTTCAATGATTGATCCGGGCCCCTTGGCTGAATATGTAGGTTTTACAGAAAAAGAAGTAGAAGCACTTTGCCAGAAGTATCAGATGGATATTAATGAGATCAAAAACTGGTATGATGGTTATTCTTTTGAAGAAGTAGAATCTGTATACAGCCCGAAGTCGGTTGTGAGCTGCATGCGCCTTGGAAAACTGGGAAATTATTGGAATCAGACAGAGACTTTTGAGGCATTGCAGATTTATATTGATATGAATTTTGAAGGACTCCGGGATGATATATTAAGTATGATTGCCGGAGAAACAGTACCAGTGAACACCAGAAGCTTTACAAATGATATGACAACTTTCAGAACAGAGGATGATGTACTTACACTGTTGATTCACTTGGGCTATCTGGGGTATCGTTATGCAGATAAAACAGTTTTTATTCCAAATGAGGAGATTCGTTCCGAATATGTAAGCACTATTGCTGTGTCTGATTGGGGTGAAGTTTCTAAAGCATTAAAAAATTCAGCAGATACATTGCAAGCCATATGGCAGGGAAGAGAAGAGCAGGTCGCAGAGGGCATTAGGCAGGCGCACTTTGAAACATCTCATCTCCAATATAATGACGAAAATGCGCTTAGCTATACCATTTCGCTTGCACTTTATGCAGCACGTAATTTTTACACAGTACACCGGGAACTCTCAGGGGGAAAAGGCTTTGCAGATATTGTTTATGTTCCAAGAAAGCGCTTCTTAGATAAACCAGCATTGGTAGTTGAATTAAAATGGGATAAAAACGCAGAAGGTGCAATCCAGCAAATTAAGGAGAAAGAATACTGTCGCAGTCTGGAAGAATACAAGGGAAACTTGCTGTTAGTCGGAATTAATTATGATAAGAAAACACAGGTGCATACCTGTAAAATAGAACAATACAGAAAAGAGGAATCCATATGACTCTGGCACAACTTCGTTACGCGATTACGGTGGCGAATTCCAATTCTATGAATGAAGCTGCCCGGAATCTTTTTATATCACAGCCCAGTTTGTCCTCAGCAATCCGTGAACTGGAGGAGGAAATCGGAGTGGAGCTTTTTCGCAGGACCAACCGTGGAATTTCCGTAACCCCTGAAGGCGAGGAATTCTTAGGCTACGCCCGCCAGGTGGTAGAGCAGTACGAGCTGATCGAATCCAAATACGTTTCCAAGGAACATACCAAGAAGAAATTCAGTGTTTCCATGCAGCACTACACCTTCGCAGTAAATGCTTTCGTGGAAATGGTGAAGCAGTTCGGAATGGACGAATACGAATTCGCCGTCCACGAAACCCGCACCTACGACATCATCACCGACGTAAAAGACTTCAAAAGCGAGATCGGCATCCTTTACCTGAACGACTTTAACCACAAAGTCCTTGAGAAACTTTTCCACGAGTTCAATTTGGAATTCCACCCAATTCTGGAATGCAGCATCTATGTCTACATGTGGAAAGGCCATCCCCTTGCCGACCGCGACCTGATCACCCTGGAAGACCTTCGCGAGTACCCCTGCCTCTCCTTCGAGCAAGGCACCTACAACTCCTTCTACTTCGCCGAAGAAGTCCTGAGCACCTACGAATACAAACGCCTTATCAAAGCCAACGACCGCGCCACCCTCCTGAACCTGATGGTAGGCCTCAACGGCTACACCCTCTGCTCCGGAATCATCTGCGAAGAACTAAACGGCTCCGACTACTGCGCCGTGAAGCTAGACTCCGACGAGGTCATGACCATCGGCTACCTTGCAAGAAAAGGCACCACGATCAGTAAGTTAGGACAGAAGTACCTGGAAGAAATTGCCAAATACAAAGACAAAGCATTACGATAATCCACACACTTACATAAACTTCCATTTGGAACTAAAGCTGAACCTAACCACCCACTACACCCCCCACTTTCAGTTTGGGCGGAAACAGCGCAGCGCCTTCCCGCCCAAACGTCCGCTGCAACCAACTGTTCACCAACCAGTACACAGCCAGTGGGGGAGGGATAAATCTAAGCGAGCCATTTAAGGAGCGCTCTTAGTGGCGGTGAGATCCATGACTTACGGAGACTTATGCGAGAGGGCTCTCCCGAGCGCATTAGTCGCAGTTAGTCATTAGCTCACCAGAACGTTGCGACGGCGAGCGTGATTTATCCCTCCCCCGCTGGCGTCCACTTTAGCTATAGCTTTACCCTATAACTAGCCCTAACTTTTATGAATTAACACTTTTACTCCAATTGTGTTATAGTAACCATATCGACGATGAAACACCACTTAAAGGAAAGAGGAAAGACATGTCTTCAATATTAATCCAAGATGTGAGCAAAACCTTCGAAACCAAAGACGGTTCCGTACAAGCCCTGAACCACGTAAGTCTCTCCATTGAAACCGGAGATATCTACGGAATCATCGGAATGTCCGGTGCAGGAAAAAGTACCCTGGTACGATGTATGAACTTTCTTGAAGTACCATCCGAAGGAAAAGTTTTGATAGACGGAAAATCCCTCAGCGAATTTTCCCCCAAAGAACTCCGCAAAGAGCGAGAGAAAATAGGAATGATTTTCCAGCATTTCAACCTGCTCATGCAGAAAAACGTACTGGAAAACGTCTGCTTCCCACTGTACATTCAGGGGAAGAAAAAAGCCGAAGCAAGAGCAAAAGCCCTGGAGCTTCTGGAAATCGTAGGACTGGCAGACAGAGCGAAAGCCTATCCCGCACAGCTCTCCGGTGGACAGAAACAAAGAGTGGCAATCGCCAGAGCCCTGGCCTCCGATCCGCAGATCTTACTTTGCGACGAAGCCACAAGCGCCCTGGATCCCCAGACCACATCCTCCATACTTGAACTTTTGCAGGACATCAACCAGAAATTTGGAATCACCATCGTGATCATTACCCACCAGATGTCAGTTGTCCGTGAGATTTGTACTCATGTGGCAATTATGAAAGACGGTGAAGTAAAAGAACAAGGCCTTGTAGAAGAAATCTTCAGCCACCCGAAATCACAGGTTGCCAAAGAACTGATCAGCAAGGACTCTGGAAACGACGTAGAAAGCAAAAAGCTTACCCAGTCCGAAATCCAGGACGGCGAAATCGTTCGAATCGTATTCTCTGAGAACTCCGCATTCGAACCAGTAATCGCAAACCTTATATTAACCTTCCACGAACCTGTAAACATTCTGAAGGCAAACACCAAAAACGTAGGCGGTGTAGCCAAAGGAGAAATGATCCTCCAGTTCATGAGTGACAGCACCAATGTACCGGAGATGAAGAAATTCCTTACAGAACGTGGACTTGAGATAGGGGAGGCGAACTGATTATGTGGACGAAACAAGTAACCGATATGATAATCGCAGGTGTAGGGGAAACATTATACATGACCCTGTTTTCCACCTTCTTCGGATATGTATTTGGAATGCCCCTTGGAATCCTGCTGAAAGTATCCGACAAAGAAGGCTTGCGGCCAAATGCAGTACTATATAAGATCCTGGATGTGATCGCAAATATTTTCCGAAGCATCCCATTCCTGATCCTGTTGATCCTGCTCATTCCATTCACCAGATTTCTGGTAGGAAAAAGCTATGGAACCACAGCCACCATCGTACCCCTTACCATTGCGGCAATCCCTTTTATCGGACGAATGGTAGAGTCTTCCTTAAATGAGGTAGACCCGGGAGTTATCGAGGCTGCAAGATCCATGGGAGCAAGCAACCTTCAGATCGTATTTAGGGTAATGCTGGTAGAAGCAAGAACATCCTTGATCTCAGGAGCTACCATTGTAACAGGAACTATCCTTGGTTACTCCGCAATGGCAGGAACTGTAGGAGGAGGCGGACTTGGAGACATTGCAGTCCGTTACGGATACAACCGCTGGCAGACAGACATTATGCTGGTGACAGTTATCCTTCTGGTAGTACTGGTACAGATTTTCCAGACTATTGGTATGTTGATCGCCAACAAGCTGGATAAAAGAAAATAAGTCAAAAAATGATTGTAATGTAGAAACTAAATATATTTTTAAAAAAAGAGGAGGAACTTTATTATGAAAAAATTAATCGCAGCAGCACTCACAGGAGCATTAGTACTTGGAACCGTTGGAACATCCGTTGTTTTCGCAGCAGATGATGACAAAACCATTACAGTAGCAGCATCCGAGACACCACATTCCGAGATCCTTGAAGCAGCAAAACCGATCCTTGAGGAAGAGGGATACGACCTTGAGGTAACGGTATTTGATGATTATGTACAGCCAAACGAAGTTGTAGAGAGCGGCGATTTCGATGCAAACTACTTCCAGCACATTCCATATCTGAACAGCTTCAACGAGGAAAAAGGAACTCACCTTGTAAATGCAGGCGGAATCCACTACGAACCATTTGGAATTTATCCTGGAACAAAATCCAGCCTTGATGATATCGCAGATGGCGACACAATCGCAGTACCGAACGATACCACAAACGAGGCAAGAGCACTTCTTCTTCTCCAGGACAACGGAATTATCAAACTGAAAGACGGTGCTGGCCTTGAGGCAACTGTAAACGATATTGAGGAGAACCCATACAACGTAGAAATCGTTGAGCTTGCAGCTGAGCAGGTAGCACGTGTTGCAGAAGAGACTTCTTACATTGTCCTTAACGGAAACTATGCACTTCAGGCTGGTTATTCTGTATCCAAAGATGCACTTGCATATGAGACCTCTGATTCCGAAGCTGCCAAAACATATGTAAACGTAATCGCAGTAAAAGAAGGAAACGAGAACAGCGACAAGATCAAAGCTCTTGTAGATGTATTAAAATCTGACGAGATCAAAGACTTCATCAACGAGAAATATGACGGAGCCGTTATCCCATTCGAGGATAGCGATGACGCAGAGGCTGAGGACACAGAAGCAGCAGATGCTGACGAGAGCGCAGATGCAGAAGCTGACACAGCAGACGAGGCAGCTGAGGAGACAGACGCTGAATAATCTGTAAAAATTAAACAGGATTTTATTAAGAGAGTGATTATAAATCGGATTGAAATGCATTGGAAAAGATACATTTCAGTCCGATTTTTGCCTGTAAAAAAAAGAAGTGTCCAATATATAGAACAGCACATAATTATGGAAAAGGGTGACCTGCAGCCCTCTGCAAAAACAGTTGAAAAACCTTATAAAATCTGCTATTATAAAAACGAATTTTTTAGGTATCGAGGTGAGGCCAAGTGAAAAAAAACGAATGTGCGAACCGGTTTGTCTGCCTGTTTTTCAGTGTGGCAGTTGCGGTTTTGTGTGTGCTTTTTGCAGGCATGGAAGCGAAGAGCATTATGCATGTTTACGATCTGAAACCGGCCTCAGCTTCTTTGATTTCACCAGAGCTTTCCAGAAGCACCCAGACAAGTGCAGAAGAATTGACAGGACTTCGGCAGGTGTCTGTAAGGCTGGAGGTGGACCAGCGCCTTCGCCACAGGTCAGGCGTGGAAACCCAGGTGCTCATCATGCTGGCAGTTCTGCTGGCGAATACCGTATTTTATAAAGCAAAGAAACATCTGCTGACCAGAAATGATGCTGACGGCAGACGGTTTATCATCTGTTACATCCATCATCAGGACGGACAGAAGCACTGAAGATCATATACCATTGTTTCATATTGCTGATTGCTGCAATTGTTTTCATTATGAGCAAAGCATTGCAGTGGAGAGCAATTATTTTCCATGTAAACAAACGTATATGATTGGAGGTATTGCACTATATGTTACTTAATATTTTTATAGGAGTAATGATTGTTGCAGCCATTGCTGTCGGTATCTGGATGGCATGGTTTGACAGTCATGGAGGAAAGAAATGATAGCACAGATTTTTGCAGTAGTAATTTTCCTGGCGATGTTCATTCTGATCATCACAGAAGTATGGGAAAGACATATTGTTACGCTGGGATGTGCGCTCCTTACATTGATTCTTGTATTTGGAATCTGTATGCACAGCCCCTCAGCAATTATTGAAACACTGAACATACATAGTATTTTTTCACCGGGATTCTGGCACACAGCAGGTGAAGCAAGCGAAGCTTCTGCTGGAATCAACTGGGAAACTATCGTGTTCATCGCTGGTATGATGATCATGGTAGAAGGCATGGCAAACTCCGGATTTTTCCGCTGGTTATGCATGAAGATCGCGAAATTGGTTAAATACCAGATCATCCCGATCTTTATCACATTTATGCTCCTGTCCTTTGTACTTGCTATGTTTATCGATAGTATCACCGTAATCCTGTTCCTTGCAGCGGTTACCGTAGAACTGTCACAGCTGCTGAAATTTAATCCGGTACCAATGATCCTTGCAGAGATTTTCTGCGCCAACCTTGGTGGATCTGCAACCATGTGCGGAGATCCGCCGAACATTATCATTGGAACATCACTTGGATTTTCCTTTGCGGATTTCGTGACAAACACAGGCCTGATCGCAGTGATCGCACTGGTACTGGTTGTGATCTATTTCTACTTTATTTTCCGCAAAGAGCTTACTGAAAATGCGGGAAAAATTGATCCGTCTACTTTGCCGGATCCGGAAGAAGCAATTGTAAGCAAGAAGGGCTTCACCATCAGCTGTGTGATCTTCCTCTGCGCTGTTGTCCTTCTGGTAACACATTCCCAGACAGGACTTACCGTATCCTGTATCGGTGTATTTATCGCAGCAGTGACACTGATCACTTCCGGAAAAGATGCTTTGGATCTTCTGAAAAAGGTTGATTACAAGACACTGCTGTTCTTCGTAGGACTTTTCGTAGTTGTTGGTGGTCTGGAGCAGACTGGAATCCTTACCATCCTGGCCGGATTTATTGGCAAGGTCAGCGGTGGCAACCTGAAGGTAATGATCGCCATTATTATCTGGGTATCTGCTGTCGCAAGTGCATTTATTGATAATATTCCGTTTGCAGCTACCATGATCCCGGTTATTGACAGTCTGGCAGCCGCACAGGGAATTGATATTTCCATTCTGGCATGGGCTCTTGCAATGGGTACTGACATCGGTGGAAGCGCAACCCCGATCGGAGCTTCTGCAAACGTAGTCGGTATCGCAACAGCAGCCAAGAGCGGTCACATGATCAAATGGGGAAAATACTGCAAGGCAATGGCACCTGCCACGATCCTGGTTGTCCTCGTTTCCATGCTGATGATTTATGCAAGATATTTATAATGCCATAAGAGGGAAATGCAGAACTGTCAATTATCGGAGAGAAGGTAGTGCCAGGGATCTGGCATGCTATGAATAAATGACAGTTGGTCTTGCCCGCTTTTAACGGCATTTTATCCGGAAAAATCCGTGAAACAAGGGCGGATTTCTCTGGTTAGAAGGGAGGATACCATGAAAACACAAAAACAGGTGATCATTTCCATCGGACGAGAGTTCGGAAGCGCAGGCCATGAAATTGCAGAGCGAATCGCCAAGCGCTATGGACTTTCTTTATACGATCACAATCTTTTACGCGAGGTGGCAGACAGCCATAACGTAAATCCAGAAGAACTGGAAATCTTTGATGAGATGAAGCACAACAAATTTCTTTACCGTACAGTGAAAGGAATGAGCAGTTCTCCGGCAGACAATGTAGCTATGATGCAGTTCAATTTTCTTCGGGAAAAGGCTGAAAAAGGAGAATCCTTTGTAGTCGTAGGACGTTGCTCTGAGACAATCCTGAAGGATTATGAGGGCCTGATTTCCATCTTCATTATTGGAGATATGGATCAGAAAATTGCCCGTGTAGCCCGTCTTTACGGAAAAACCGATAAAGAAGCTGAGCGTTTCATCAAAGAGAAAGACAGAAAGAGAAAGAAATATCATGACAGCCACTGCAAGACCAAATGGTCTGAGCCGCACGTCTATGATCTGAGTCTGAACAGCAGCACTCTTGGCGTGGAGGGAAGCGTTGAATTTCTTTCATCCTATATTGACAAAAGGATATCAAAAATGAAATAATAAGCTTAATGACAAAAGGTTCTGCCAGGACGCATACAGGTGTCAGGGCGGAACCTTTGTGGTTTTTGTGACCGTAGTCAGTAAGAGTAGTCAGAAATAGTTCTGATGTTGGGAAGGTGCTACCCTAAAGCCACGAACTCTCATTTATCCAGGAGGAAAATTTATGTTCACTGATGACGAAAAAGACTACATTATGCGTATGATCAAAGAGATTGCCCGTGTCCTTGCCAGTGTCATGCTTGGGAAAAAATATGTCCAGGTGGAATTGCCGGTAGAATCCAAATACCAGATTTCCGGAGACAAGCTTTACCATATGAAAACCATGGTGGACAGAGGCGAGATCAACGAGGCAGAGAACGAACTTCTTGACCGGATCGATTACGCTGACAAAGAAGCTCTGGCAGAAGCTATGTTTTTCTACGAATATGCTGCATCCAAAGGGGATGAATTTCTGGAAGCGCACAACTATTCCCTGGAGGAAATAAGGGATGGGATCCAGCAGCTGGCAGAAGATGCAGGATATGGAAATATTATAAATATGCTTGATATAAAATAGAATCTCTTGTGATATATGAAATACTGCGATTTTATTAAGTCTGCTCCCAAAAGTATTTTTGCCAAGTGGGAGCGCCATAGGCGTGGAACAGCTGACTTTCCTATATGGAGATGTCGCCGACAGGCGGCATGTCCGTTTAGAGTGAAATTGTGATCACGCTTAAAATGATGAGGAGATTATAAGATGTTTCTTGAAAAAAACAGAGACCGGATAGAAAAAGACTTTGAAGATTTTTCCAGGGAACTGCCAGGAAAAGCGGAAGAAATAAAGAAGAGAATGGAAGCACTAAGTCCTGATATTGTGATCGGAATGAAATATCTGTACAGCAATATGCCCTACAGCGATGTGGGAAACTATACCTTTGACACTTATCTGGATTATGTGCAGCAGGGAATCTATCTCTGGGAAAATTCCCCTTATGTAAAGAATTATCCAGAGCTTTATTTCCTGAATTACGTGCTTTTTCATCGGACAAATGATGAAGAAATCAAACCATGCCGTACCTATTTCTGGGAAAAAATAAAGGATAAGGTCCAGGGGAAGACCATGGTGGAAGCTGCACTGGAAATCAATCACTGGTGTGCGGGAGAAGTGATGTACCAGGGAACGGACATGCGTACCGGCTCCGCACTGGAAATTTACAGAAGCGGTGTAGGCCGCTGTGGTGAGGAAGCCGTCTTTGTGGTAAATGTAATGCGAAGCGCCGGAATCCCTGCAAGACCGGTGTATGTGCCAAGATGGTCCCATTGTGATGACAACCACGCCTGGGTAGAGGTCTGGTGCGATGGCGACTGGCATTATCTGGGAGCTTGCGAGCCAGAAGCTGTTCTGGACAAGAGCTGGTTTACCAATGCAGCATCCAGGGCCATGATGATCGGCTCCAGATGGTATGACCGCGCTATGCCAGATGAAGAAGTGATCGGAAAAGACGGAATGAACCGGATCATTAATCTTCTTGGTAAATATGCCAAAACCAGGTGGATCACTATTACAGTGGAAGATCTGGATGGAACTCCGGCAGCTGGGGCAAAAGTACGGGCTGAGGTAATGAACTATGGGGAATTTTCCCCGATTGCAATAATGGAAGCAGACAAAAATGGCTGTATTTCCTTTGAAACCGGTTTTGGAAGCCTGCTGATCTGTGCTGTTTATGATGGTGCTTACGGGGAAAAGGTAATCGACACAAGAGAGGACGACCATTTTACCTGTACTCTTGGTGAGGAATATGAAGATGAGCTTTGGGTGGATTTTGACATGAATGCACCGGAGGATACCGGCAGAATAAGCTGGAATATTACCCAAGAACAGGAAGAAGAGAATAATCGCCGGATTGCCGCTGAGGCAGAACACTGCCGACGTAAGATTGAGAAATTCCAGCCGCTGTGGAAGCGCTGCCTTTTTGGACATACCATGAAGGAAGTGGAGCCTATGATGGCTGTTTTGTCTGAGAAAGACAGAAGGGATGCTTTTCCAGAAGTGCTGGAGGGCCATTATCAGGAGGCCTCGGTTTATCGCGAATTTAATCCAGATGAGATTTACATTCCATATGTATGGAATCCCCGCGTGGAAAATGAGGTTCTTACCAGGTGGAGAAAGAAGATCCTGGGCTATTTTGACAAGGGGCAGAGGGATGCCTTTGAAGCAGATCCCAAGAGCATCTGGACCTGGATCGAAGAGAACATTTCAGTCCGCAATGACAAAGAGCGCCTGACTGCATACACCACTCCTGGTGCAGCACTGGAGCTTGGAATTGCCGGAGAGAAATCCCACAAGGTGCTTTTCGTGGCAATCGCCAGAACTCTGGGAATCCCGGCACGTCTGAATCCTGCTGATGGAGCTATTGAATATTGGGATGGAATGAGGTTTGTAGCAGTATTGGAAGAGAGCCGGAAGGAATCCCATCTTACAGTCTTCGCCGGGGAAAAAGGGGACTGGAATTATTTCCAGAACTGGACCATTGCGGTGACAGACGGAAGAGGATACCTTACCCTGGATTTCAGCGACCGCAAGTGGGAAGCTGGAAAACTGGAATTGGATATTATGCCGGGAGATTACCGGATCCTGACTGGAAACCGTCTGCCAAATGGAAACATTCTGGGAAAAAGATACGATTTTCATATTGAAAAAGATGAGACAAAGCGGGTGGAACTGGAGCTTCGGGAGTATTGTCTGGAGGAAATGTTCAACCGTCATTCCATTCCGGATTCCAAGCTGACCGATCGGGCTGGAAATCAGGTGCTGGTGTCCCAATTGACGGGAAAAATAAGCGGAGATGCTGCCAAATGTGAGAATGGCATGGCTGAACGAGGCATCCTCTTCTGGCTGGAAGAAGACCGTGAGCCTACTGTGCACATTCTTAATGAAATAATGGAATTGAAAGAAAAATATGAAAAAATACAAAAACAGATTATATTTATCCTTCGCAGCGAAGAATCTTTAAAGAATGCTACTCTGGTGAAATGTCTGGAACTGTTCCCTGAAATTCAGGTGTACTTCCACGATTTCGGCAAGGACAAGGAAATGACCGCCCGCCGCATGTACGTAGATTCCGGGAAGCTGCCGCTTATGACCATTACCGAGGGCCAATGCCAGGGTATCTTTGCAGCAGCTGGATACTCCGTGGGTATGGCAGATATGTTGGTGAGGATTTTTGAGGCATGAACCGGGATCAGATCAAATACGTAGCCATGTTTACCATGCTATTAAACCATATTGCAAACGTTTTCCTGGAACCAGGTACCTTTCTTTTTGAGGTGATGGTGGACGTGGGTTATTTTACCGCTATCACCATGTGCTACTTCCTGGTAGAAGGCTACTGCTACACCCGCTCCAAAGAGAAATACGGCAAACGGCTTCTGCTGTTTGCCCTGATTTCCGAAATCCCCTTCTGTCTTGCATTTACAGAAGAAGGAACCATCAGTTTCGTAAGCATGAACATGCTATTCACTCTTTTCCTGTGCTTCCTGATTCTCTATGCAATGGAAAAAATCCCTTCAGGAACCCGGCAGACACTCTGCATCTTGGGCCTGGTATTTGCCTCCGCCTACAGCGACTGGGCCTTTCTTGCCCCTATCTTCACCTATTGGTTCGCAAGCTGTGGCCTCCGGGATGCACAGGGGAAAATGCTGCCAGCCGGCGGCCGGAATGCTGATCAGAAAAGCCATCTGGCTGGCGGCCGGAATCCTGAACGAAAAAAACTTTTATGGAAGGTTTTCAGAAAGGCAATGCTGTTCTTTGGTCTGTTAAACCTTGTAGAAAACATGGAGCAGACCACTCCTGCCAGGGCTGTTATCCAGTCCCTCGGCGCCACCGCCGGAATTCCGCTCTCAGCACTTTGCATCATCTATCTCTACAACGGAAAGCGCTCCGAAAAACATCGAACCTTTTCTAAGTGGTTCTTCTACATTTTTTATCCGGCACATTTGCTAATATTAGGTATATTGAGAATTGCTATTTAGTGGATTAAAAGTTCTTCAAGGCGGACGCATTTGGACAATGTGTATTACTCACTCGCCGGCGCAACGCTCCGATGA
>OHAU01000511.1_pt1 | contig 54839 bp, 50 predicted proteins | sample 1577181 | NCBI WGS metagenome assembly OHAU01 (sample SAMEA3541472, study PRJEB24748) | human gut metagenome | biome: human gut; feature: human-associated habitat; material: faeces | place: China | collected 2012 | reverse complement strand
TCTCCCACAAATTGTAACGCACATCTTGCAGAAAGCCTTTTTCAAACACGCTCTAATCTTCTATGGAAAAATACTCAGAAATCTGTTATACTATCTGGCAAAGGCGTATTTTGCCTGTCACTATGTAAAAGGTACCTGAGGATTTGTAAGTGAGGATAAACTTATGAATAAAAAACTGAAATTCAAGGGATCCATGAAGCAGTTCATGAGGTGGCCACTGTATCTGACCATTCTTCTTATATGGCTGGATATTCTTATTTTTATGGTAAGTGTGAAAGCAGGAATTCTTGCTACACTTGGAATTGTGGTATATATTGTGGCCGCACTTCTGCTTACCCGCTTTCACAGGCCGCTGATTCTCAATGATCTGATCGCGTTTGCCAATCAGTATGAATCTCTTGAGAAGCGTCTTCTGGATGATCTGGCTCTTCCTTATGCCATTATGGACACCAATGGAAGAATGATCTGGTCCAACAAGGTATTTGCAGAGCTTACCGGGAAAGAACAGCTGTATAACAAGCACATTACCACTATTTTTCCGGAGATCACACCGGATAAACTTCCTGTACCTGAGAAACAGGAGATCACAGAGATGAGCACCAACTTTGGTGACAGGATCTATCGTGTTTCCATGCAGCTGGTTACTATGAAAGATGTGGTAAATGAAGCCCGTATTCTGGAAAATGTGGATGCAGACATTAATCTTGTGGCAATGTTTTTCTATGATGAGACAGAGCTTCAGGAATATATTCAGAAGAATGAGGATGATAAGCTGGTAGTTGCCCTGGCATATCTGGACAATTATGAAGAAGCTCTGGAAGGTGTGGAAGAAGTCAGAAGATCCCTTCTGATCGCACTGATCGACAGGAAAATCACCAAGTATTTTTCCAATTTTGACGGACTTGTACGCAAGCTGGAGCGGGATAAATACTTCCTGATCATGCGTCAGAGTTCCCTGGAAGCATTGAAAGAACAGCGTTTTCATATTCTGGATGAAGTTAAGACGGTCAATATTGGTAATGAAATGGCAGTCACCCTAAGTATCGGTATTGGTCTGAACGGCGCAAACTATCTGCAGAATTATGAATATTGCCGTATTGCCATTGAGATGGCTCTTGGACGCGGCGGTGACCAGGTAGTAATTAAGAATGGAGATTCCATCGCCTATTTTGGCGGAAAATCCCAGCAGGTGGAGAAAAATACCCGCGTAAAGGCCCGAGTGAAGGCACAGGCTCTGAAAGAGTTTATGAGCACCAAGGATCGTGTCGTGGTTATGGGACATAAGATCACAGACGTAGATGCCCTTGGGGCTGCAATCGGTATTTATCGCGCAGGAAAGACCCTTGGCAAGCCAGTCCATATTGTAGTAAATGATCCGACCACATCCATCCGTCCGTTGATGGCGGGGTATATTAATAATCCGGATTATGAGCCTTCCATGTTTGTAGATTGTGCCCAGGCAAAGGATCTTGTGGATAATAATACAGTTGTGGTTGTGGTGGACACAAACAAACCAAGTTATACAGAGTGTCAGGATCTTCTTTATCTGACCAGGACGATCGTGGTGCTGGATCATCACAGAAGAGGCAGTGAAGTGATACAGAACGCAGTACTTTCCTATGTGGAGCCATATGCATCCTCCACATGTGAGATGGTTGCCGAGATCCTTCAGTATTTTGACGAGGATCTGCGTCTTCGCAGCCTGGAGGCGGATTGTCTGTATGCAGGTATGGTAATTGATACCAATAATTTTACTACACGCTCCGGCGTGCGTACTTTCGAAGCAGCTGCTTATCTTCGGAGAAATGGCGCAGATATTACAAGAGTCCGCAAAATGCTTCGGGATAACATTGATGCATATAAAGCAAGAGCGGAAGTTGTCCGCACTGCCCAGATTTACAGAAATTGTTTTGCAATAGGAAGATGCCCCAGCGAGGGGTTGGAAAGTCCTACAGTAGTAGGAGCCCAGGCCGCAAATGAGCTTCTGAATATTGCAGGTGTGAAGGCTTCTTTTGTTCTTACTCCATATAATAATGAGGTGTATGTAAGTGCCCGTGCCATTGATGAGGTCAATGTGCAGGTTATGATGGAGAGAATGGGCGGCGGAGGTCATCTGAACATTGCCGGAGCCCAGGTGAAGGCTACAGAAGATGAGACAGAGAAAATGATCAAAGATATTATAGATCAGTTATACCAGGAAGGAGAATTCAAAGAATGAAAGTAATTTTACTGGAAGATGTAAAAGCCCTTGGAAAAAAGGGAGAGATTGTAAACGTCAGTGACGGATATGCAAGAAACATGATCCTGCCGAAGAAGCTTGGACTTGAGGCAACTCCAAAGAACTTAAATGATCTGAAGCTTCAGAAGGCAAATGAAGAGAAAGTTGCCCAGGAGAATTTAGAAGCTGCCAGAGCTTTTGCCAAGAATCTTGAAGATAAAGAGGTTATTCTTACTCTTAAAGTGGGAGAGGGCGGAAGAACATTTGGCTCTGTTTCCACAAAAGAAATTTCAGAAGCTGCCAAGAAACAGCTGAATCTCGATATAGAGAAAAAGAAACTGGTACTTCCAAACCCGATCCGCAATCTTGGCGTAACAAATGTACCGGTTAAGCTTCATCCTAAGGTAACCGGAAGCCTGAAAGTATGGGTAAAGGAAGAGGCATAAGGGCTACTGTGAAGAAGTGTAAACAGTAATGCATAAAGCTGCAGGAGAGGATGTTTTTTACGAAATGGAAGAAGCATTGATCAAGAGGATACTTCCTCACAGCATTGAAGCGGAACAGTCCGTTATTGGTTCCATGATCCTGGACCGTGATGCCATTCTGGTAGCATCAGAGATTCTTACAAGTGATGACTTTTACCAGAGCCAGTATGGTATTATTTTTGATGCCATGGTGGAGTTATGTAATGAAGGAAAGCCGGTGGATCTGATCACTCTTCAGAACCGTCTGAAAGAGAAGGAACTTCCACCAGATATCAGCAGTATGGAATATGTAAGAGATCTGATTTCTGCAGTTCCCACTTCTGCCAACGTAAAGTATTATGCCAATATTGTCAGCGAAAAGGCTGTCCTTCGAAGACTGATCAAAGTGAATGAGGAAGTGGAAAATGCCTGCTATATGGAGAAAGAAGGCACACAAATGATCCTGGAGGAAGCGGAGAAGAAATTGTTTAATGTTCTTCAGAGACGCTCCAGTGATGAGTTTGTGCCTATCCAGCAGGTGGTTTTGAATGCGGTGAACAATATTGAGAAAGCTTCCAAGATGAAGGGAACGGTAACTGGTATTCCTACCGGTTTCGTGGATCTGGATTACAAGACCTCCGGAATGCATGCTTCAGACCTGGTGCTGATCGCAGCCCGTCCGTCTATGGGAAAAACTGCTTTCGTTCTTAATATTGCCCAGTATATGGCATTTCGTAAGGACGTTACGGTAGCGATATTCAGTCTGGAGATGTCCAAGGAGCAGCTTGTAAACCGTCTCCTTGCCATGGAATCTCATGTAGATTCCCAGAATATGAGAACTGGTAATCTGAAAGACGAGGATTGGACCAAGCTGGTGGAGGGTGCAGATATTATCGGACGCTCTAATCTTATTATTGATGATACCCCCGGTATTTCCATTTCCGAGCTGCGTTCCAAGTGCCGAAAATACAAATTAGAGCACAATCTTGGAATTATTATGATTGATTATCTTCAGCTGATGAGTGGAAGCGGACATTCTGATTCCAGACAGCAGGAAATTTCCGATATTTCACGTTCCCTGAAAGCACTTGCCCGTGAGATCAGCGTTCCGGTCATTGCACTTTCACAGCTCAGTCGAGCTGTAGAGCAGCGCCCGGATCACAGACCTATGCTTTCTGACCTGCGAGAGTCGGGAGCTATTGAGCAGGATGCTGATATGGTAATGTTTATCTACCGTGATGATTATTATCATAAGGATACGGAGAAAAAGGGAATTGCTGAGATCATTATAGCGAAACAGAGAAACGGTCCTATTGGTACCGTTGAGCTGGTATGGCTGCCTCAGTATACACAGTTTGTAAATATGAAAAAATAAGGAAATGCTGATTGATTATGGTATTTCTTCGAAAAGGCCGGCATGTTATGTCGACCTTTTTTTCTTGCATTTGAAAGACCTTTTGTTATAATAAAAACAGTGAATTATGCTATTGTCCATACGGATGCTGTCTGGCAGCCAGACCGATTTGTTTTGTGGACAGCAACAATTTCATGAGGAGGGGTAGTATGGAAAAATGCTATACCGTGGCTGAGACTGTGAAGCTGACAGGGGTGAAATCTTATGTCCTTCGTTACTGGGAGGATGAACTTTCCCTTCCTATTCGCAGAAATGAGCTGGGGCATCGCTGCTACACCCAGGATGATATTCAACTGTTTTTGAACATTAAAGAACTAAAGAACAGAGGCTTGCAGCTTCGGGCGATACATGATCTTCTTCCAAAACTTACAAAAAAAGAAGGAATGGAAGTAATCGTGCCGGAAGAAAAGGATAAAATACATTTACTGGAATCTGAGAGTATAGAAAAAGAAGAGAATGAAACAAGAGATACACTTCGGGAAGAACTGCTGGAGAATGTTCAGAATTTTAAAGCGGAGCCAGATAAAAAGATTCTGGAGTTTCAGGAGATATTAGAACGTCTGATTACTCAGGAGCTTCATGCCAAAAAAGAAGGAGAAGACAGGTGGCGCACTCTGGATGCAGCCATCAGGAGACAGCAGATGGCAAGAAGAGAAGCAGCTGCATCTTCGGAGAAGAAGGGAAAAAAGAAAAACGGAGTGTAGAATGTGTTTGAAAAAGGGGAGCTCCATAGGAAGCTCCCCTTCATGCTATCATCACTTATGTGGGAAAATCAACCCTCGCTGATAGCGCCTGTAGGACAGGCATCAGCACAAGTTCCGCAGTCCATGCAGGAATCTGCATCGATTACGTAATGATCATCTCCCTGAGAAATAGCACCTGCTGGGCACTCGCTCTCGCATGTTCCACAGCTTACGCACTCGTCAGAAATTACATATGCCATTGTTATATCCTCCTTTAATCTCTTTAGTTCCCTTATGATTACTGGTCACAGAGTGAACAGAAACCCTTTCTGGGATATGAGTCTATTCTAATATATATGTCAAAGGATATCAAGTACAAAATTATAAACAAAATTTTAGAATTGTGACGGTTGCGCAAATGTGTATTTGGTATTATAATAGTGGAACGTGGAGAGTTACTGCCGGTTTTGATGTAATGGCAGGGAATTTTTTACGAGAGAAGCAGTTGCTGGTCAGGCATGAACAGTGGCTCGATATAAAAAAGGAGGAAACAGATCATGGCACAGGTGACAAAAGATATGCTGATTGGTCAGCTTCTTCAGTTAGATCCTAATATGGCTGGTATTCTTATGGCATCCGGTATGGGATGTGTAGGATGCCCATCCGCACAGATGGAATCTCTGGAGGAGGCTGCTATGGTACACGGAATTGATGCTGATGTTTTAATCCAGCAGCTGAACGATTATCTTGCAGGCCGTTAGTATATAGTTTCTTGACGGGGGGTCCTGTTGAGAAGGTAACCCCGACAGAGTATATACGAACTTATAATAAAAAGGACTGGCGATTTGCCAGTCCTTTTTAATAAGGTTTTAGAGCGTGTTTGAAAAAGGCTTTCTGCAAGATGTGCGTCACAATTTGCGGGAATGATTTTTCAAACACGCTCTAGCCTGTTCAAAATGTCTGCGCAGCGTGCAGGCATTTTGGAATTGTCAGGCGGAGAATCCTGGAGGCAGGATTCTTTTTATTTCAGATTTTTGCAAGCTGCTGCAAGGCTTTGCGAGAAATAAGCTCACCATGTTCCTTTAAATGAGCTTCTCCGGCAGCATTAAAAGCGCGTCCGCTGCCGTATTCAGAAAGAATATTGCATACTTTATTGAATTCTTCTGCTGTGCAGGAGGATTGATGTACAATCAGCTGGTAAAGGGAATTTTCATCCTTGTAAAGAGTATTGACGCCTTTATAGAATCCATCTAGTCCATGTGCGGCAGCAATGACATCATCCAGAGTATGGAAAGTATAGAGCCGTATCAGGTTTACCGAAACTTTCCGGGTATTGGAAACAGATTCAGAAGCTTCCGTACTTCTGGAAGTCCTGGAAGCTCCAGATTCTTTGACCTCCTTGTTACTGGAAGAAGCTCCCTGAGAGGCTGCTTTCTGTGTCTCCTCATATAATTTCTGGAAGATATCGATGATATTATCAGCACCATCGAAATGAAGGGTATCCTGCTTGGTTTTTTTATATGGTGAAAATTTGGAGAAACGAGTGTCAAGTTCTTCGGGATCCTCTACCTTGGTGACAATCAGAATGACACTTTCACCGTTTACGGGAATTGCCTCGATCATCAGCGGGATGTTATCAGCTTCAAAGCCAAATTCAATCTGAGCCTGCTGCATCATTTCACGGAAAAGCTTCTTGGCTTTATCTGTGCCGTAGGCAAGCTCGCTGATACGGATCTGGTGGCTGTCCAGATCTTCCTTTGTAAGAGTACAGCGGATTTGATTGTCACTGATTTTTTCTATTTTCATATGATCACATCCTGTTCTTGGAAATAGTGTTTATTATTAAAAGATTACCATAATCAGTTGTTAATGCTCACTTCGCGAATAACAACACACTTCGCGATGCACAGAAATCATGCATTCGCATGATTTCGCGCCGGGTTTCCCAGGTTTTCTGTGAACTATATTCACAAAAACACCTCGCGGAACATTACCAGTGAACAGTAACAATCAGCTATCTTGATTCCTCATTGTATAATATATGTTTCAAAAGTGCAATAGGAAAAAAACAGGTAATTTCAGTTTGTAAATTTCAGTTGCAACTTATTAAATTTTTCGAAACAGAATGGAAAAAAAGAATAAATTGGTCAAAATCTATTGCATAATGGAAAATGAATCCGTATAATGGGGAACAAGAAAAAAGAAATGGATCTGTGACTCACAAGCAATTGAGAACAGAGATAACACAGATTCGTATTAAATATTAACATTAACATCTATTTTTTCTAAAAACAGCGTCGATTTATCATGCAGCGTATCAGCTGGGGCGGTGTTTGCATTCCCTGAAGATGAAATGAGCTCACATTCCGTCTCTTTTTTCTGCAAAATGATTCAGGTGTTTTCTGAATCCATAAAGGAGGAAAGGAGGTTAGGACACGAAGCGTATATCACGATCAGGAAAGGAAGAATCCTGCAGATCGCTGGAGGGTGAGCTGAATCAGTATGAAGAACTGGGAATTGCTCTTTATCTGGAAGGGCTGCCCAGTGATGCCAGAGCCATTGCAAAAGCCTGTCAGATTGCAGATGGCGGAGGATATATGCGGGATTATACAGAGGACGAGAATGGGCATATAGCCCGTGTGGATTTCGATTTTGTAATCGATGATCAGCAGTTGTAAGCCATGAATATTCAGTACATACCGGAATTTCTTCAAGACCAGCAGTTTCCCCCTACTCATGCTTTGGCAGGAAGAAATTTCCGGTGCTGCTGATTGCAGGAATGATTCTAGTACATCGAATATTAAGTAACTGCCATATTGACTTGTCTGATTTTTCATCTGCTGCGTTGTCGTCAGTCGCCGTAGCCACCGCTACGCCTCCTTCCTCCGCCTTGCATATGAGAAAATGATCCTACGTCAATATAGCAGATACTTAATTTTTGATGTACTAGATACCAACATTCAATAATGTAAACAAATTGTAAAAAGTCGAATTATGTAATACAATCCTGAAAAAAATATGTTATAATAATAACCGACTGTGGAAAAGTCCGCAGCAGATATCAATTAGACGTTCACTGAGAGGATAAATATTTTATGAAGAGAAGAATTAATCCTGTAGTAGTGGTGTGCATGCTGATCGCAGCAGTTACCCTGATCGGAATTGTTACAACCCTGATCATGCGCCGCATTCCTACCAGGAAACAGATGGATTTGACTGAATATTATGGACAGACAGACGATTCAGAAGCCGTAATTATAGTAGGTACCCAGATTCTGGAGCAGAAGGCAGTTATGTCTGGCGAACAGCCATATCTTCCTGTAGATGTGGTGGATAGTTATCTGAACCAGAGATATTACTGGGATGAAGAAGGTCAGCAGATTCTGTACGCTACTCCGTCGGAGCTGATTTATACACCTGCTTCCGCTGAGGCGGGCGGTGATGTATGGCTGAAGGACGGAACCGCTTATCTGAGCCTTGATTTTATAAAGAGATATACAGATCTGGATACTTATGTGTACCAGCAGCCAAACCGTATAGCGATTCAGAAGGATTTTTCAGGCGTATCAGTTGTCACAGCAACTAAGGATACATATGTGCGATACCGTGGAGGAATCAAATCAGAAGTACTATCCAAGGTAAACAAAGGAGATAATCTGATCCTTATGGAAGAACTGGAGAACTGGGATCAGGTAGCCACATGGGACGGTTATATCGGATATATAGAGAAGAGCAGTGTAAGTGATGTTCAGAATCTGAATATGGACAGAGAAGCAGTTGGGGAATCTTATACTTATCTTACCATGGACCAGCCAGTGAATCTGGTATGGCATCAGGTAATGTCCACAGATGCCAATGCAGGACTTTCAGAGGCTATTCAGAATATGACCGGAGTGAATGTAATTTCACCAACCTGGTTCTATGTAACTGACAACAATGGTAATATTATCAACAATGCTACAGCTGATTATGTATCTCTTGCCCATGAAAAAGGGCTGAAGGTATGGGGACTTGTGGACAATTTTACGCAGGACATCAGTACTTATGAGGTATTGTCCAGAACAAGTTCCAGACAGAATCTGATTTCACAGCTAGTGAATGCAGCTGTTGGAGCTGGAATTGATGGAATTAATGTGGATTTCGAGCAGCTTAGTGAGGACGTGGGCGTTCATTTTCTGGAGTTCCTCCGGGAGCTTTCTATAGAATGCCATAAGAACAATCTTGTTCTTTCCGTAGACAATCCGGTTCCAGAGGATTTCACCAGTCATTATGACAGGGCTGAACAGGGCAAGGTAGTAGATTATGTCATTATTATGGGATATGACGAGCACTACGTTGGATCCGAGGAAGCGGGCTCAGTAGCGTCTCTTCCATGGGTGGAGAAGGGAATTCAGGATACTATCGCTGAAGTTCCGGCGCAGCGTGTGATTAATGCAGTTCCATTTTACACAAGATTATGGAAAACAGAAGCTGGCAGCTTATCTAGTGAGGCAATTGGCATGGATACTGCCCAGGAAGTAGTAAATACAAATAATGCCCAGGTATACTGGGACAGCGATGTAAGTCAGAATTATGGCAGCTTTGAGAAGGATGGATGCACTTACCAGATCTGGATTGAGGATTCTCAGTCTATTGCAGCGAAGGTACAGCTGGTACAGAAATATAATCTTGCCGGTGTGGCAGCATGGAAATTGGGATTTGAGAATAGCAGTATCTGGCAGGTGATCACAGATAATCTGTCTGCGTCTAATTAAAACAGGTACTATTTTGCGAAGCATATTGCTGTGAGGGTACTGAACAGTTACGCCTTTTTTCAAACATGCTCTAATACACGAATGATAAAAACACTCTCTGAGACATATAAATAATGTGAAGGTCGTGAACAGCGACAAAAGACGAAAGTTTAACGATAACATTATATATTATATGCCAGGGGGTGTTTTATATTGAAAAAGCATATAGTGGAGCTGATTATGGGATGTCTTTTGCTGATATGCTTTTATTATCTTTCCCGCGAGGCGGCAGCAGTATCGGTAGAGATGAATCAGAAGCAGGTAATTGTGGTGGATTGTGGTCATGGAGGAATGGATCCAGGTATGATCGGGATAGACGGTCTGAAGGAGAAGGATGTAAATCTTGCCATTGGCCTGAAAGTGAAAAGTGCATTGGAAAAGAAAGATTTTCAGGTGGTTATGACCAGGGAAACAGACGTGGGATTATACGATGAAGACTCTAATAATAAGAAAGTACAGGATATGCAAAAAAGGATTTTTCTTATTCAGGAAGTAAAGCCTGTACTTGCAGTAAGTATCCATCAGAACAGTTACGAAGATTCTGGGGTGAAGGGGCCTCAGGTTTTCTATTATCGGGACTCTGTTAAGGGAGAAGAACTGGCGGAAATAATTCAGGAGAAACTGAATGATTATCTTGAGGTGGAGCGGCCAAGGCAGGCGAAAGGAAATACTACTTATTATCTTTTGAAACGAAGCCCGGGGATATTGAATATTGTGGAGTGTGGATTCCTTACGAACCCGGAAGAAGCCGGAAAACTGTTACAGGATGATTATCAGGAAAAAGTAGCGGCAGCAGTGGCTGACGGTGTGGAAGAATACATAAAAAATAATGAACAATGAGAATCCTCTGTTAATGAAAAAACATTTCAGTTTATCAAAAACTATACACTTTTCAGAAGCTGTGGATTCTGCTATACTGGACTGGAAAAAATAAGCGAGGGAAAATACCATGTTAGGATGTGTTTATCTGATTCTGGCAGCATTATTGGGTAGGGAAATTACCCATAATTTTTTGCCGGAACAAAGAATGAGAGAAAAAGGAATCACGCCCTTGTGGGTGACTTTTGCAGCGTCATTTGGAAGTGGTGTGCTGCTTATGACCTGGGCTGTCTATATAGCAGCATGGCTGCTAAGCGTGTACTCTGAAGCGGAGAACCCCCTCTTTGGAGCAAATCTGATGGTGATGGCAGCTGTGGGGATATTTTTGCTCTTGTGCTGTTATAGAAGAAAAGGTTCTTTTGGGAAATTTATTAAAAGACTTTCCGGCGAGGTTCCTCCAGCGAAAGAAATCGTGTTCTTATTGATTTTACTGGCGGGAATTACCTGGATCATGGTATTTGTATTTCATGTTAGTGACGGATATTTGTATTCCGGATTTACTGTATTTGGAGATTATGCCCCTCATACAGCGATGATGAGATCATTTTCGCTGGGAAATAATTTCCCCACGCAGTATCCTCATTTTGGTGGTGAAGATGTAAAATACCATTTTATGTTTCAGTTTCTGACAGGAAACCTGGAATATCTTGGAATGAGAATTGATATAGCGTACAATGCCGTAAGCAGTCTGTCACTCTGGTGCTTCTTTATCATGCTGTATTCTATGGCGAAAAGGTTCTTTGGCAGTATGAGTGCTGGAGTGCTTTCTGTTTTGTTTGTTGTATTTCGAAGTGGAACTGCTTTTTTCAGATTTGCATATGAACATTTACAGGCTGGTGATTTGTGGGAGACTCTGGCCGGGAATACTGCTTTTATTGGATATACCCCTAATGAGAACTGGGGACTTTGGAATTTTAATGTATATTTGAATCAGCGGCACTTGGGATTTGGTCTTTTGATGGCTGCGCTGGTATTATGGATTTTCCTGGACTGGGTGGAAGAAAGCTGTGCAGAGAAAGATAAGGGAATATTGTGGCTGAAGAACAGATTTCTTACAAAAAAAGCATGGATGTTTAAGAAACCTGATACAGCTCTTTTTGCCGGAATGCTATTGGGTCTGTGTTCATTTTGGAATGGAGCTGCTGTAATTGCATGTCTTCTGATTCTTATGGGATTTGCCTTTTTTTCTGATGGAAAACTTGACTATCTGATTCTGGCAATCGTGACAGTTGTGTTCTCGGAAATTCAATCTAAAATGTTTGTATGGGGAAGTGTTGTATCACCTTCTGTATATTTTGGATTTCTGGCAGAAAAGAAATCACTTCCAGGCATAGCTGTATATTTATTTGAAATAAGCGGCATTGTTTTCCTTGGCGTTTTAGTACTGCTGTTTTTTCTGAAAAAAATGGAAAGAGCAGTTGCAGTGAGTATACTTTTCCCAACAATCTTTGCATTTGTGGCGTCTCTTACACCAGATATAAACGTGAATCATAAATATATTATAATATCTTATGCATTCCTTGCTGTTTTCTGGGGTGGAGCTGTAAGCAGATTGTTCCATTGGAAAGGTGCTGTTGGGAAAATTTTGAGTTTGATTCTGGCACTTAGTCTGACCATAACAGGAATTTATGATTTTGCAGTAATCCTAAAAGATAATGATTCGGGACATCGGGTTTCTGTGAAACTGAACAGTGGACTGACCAGCTGGCTTGCAGAAAATCTGAAAAAAGACGATCTGATTTTGACACCGGAATACAGCATAAATGAAGTCACTATGTCAGGGGTTATGATGTATCTGGGATGGCCTTATTATGCATGGTCCGCAGGCTATGATACTTATTACAGGGCTGCCAGGGCGGTAGAGATCTATACAACAGCCAGCGCACAGGTACTAAAGGAAACAGTTGAGGAAGAACAAATTACATATATCCTTTTTGAGGAAGGTATGAAATTTGAGGAGAAGGAATGCCGCGAAGATGTGATTGCGGATACATATCCTCTGGTGTATCAGTCAGATGACGGGAGAATAAGAATTTATGGAACAAAAGAATAAGAAAAAAATCAGTACACAAACAATAATTAAACTTCTGCTGGCGGTGGTGCTGCTTGGCCTATCTGCATTTTTACTGAAAGGTGATGTGTGGACTTTCTGGACTTGGTGGCTTCTGGCGGGAGTGATGGGATTTGCTGCAATGCCTGTTACAGGAAGACTGTTCTGGCGTTTTGAGGACAAAGGATGGATTTTTTCTAAGGTACTGGCGATTGCTGCAACAGGTTTTCTTACCTGGTTTCTGACAGCTATCAGACTAATCCCTTTTAATGCCCTGACTTGTGCTGCTGTAACAATCCTATGCGCAGTTATCTGTTTTTTCCTTCTTCGAAAGGAATCAAAAGAAAAGACAGAATGTTTTCCAGTTGACAGGATTTCTCTGATTTACTGGGAAGAATTATTGTTTTTCCTTGCATTTCTTATGTGGACATATCTGGCAGGATTCCGCCCTGCTGCATATGGAACCGAGAAGTTCATGGATTATGGTTTTATGGAAGCTATGATGAGAAGCACCACACTTCCGGCAAGAGATCTGTGGTATTCAGAAGGACATATTAATTATTATTATGGCGGTCAGTATTTTGCTGTTTTTCTTACCAAGCTTTCCCATACAAAGGTGGAACTGACTTACAATCTTATGCGTACCTTTGTAGCCGGACTGGCTTTTGCAATGCCATTTTCCCTTGTTTACCAGATGATGTCAGACCGTATGAAGGGACAGCAAAAAAGCGAAAAAGTAATAAAAGGACTTCCTTTTGCAGCTGGATTTACAGCTGGTACAGCTGTTTCCATTGCAGGAAATATGCATTACGTAATTTATGCGCAGATCATTCCCCTGATTGAGAAGCTGACAGGTAAGGAAGTGAGCAGCTACTGGTTTCCGGATGCTACCCGCTATATAGGATATAATCCATATCGTGAGGAAGACCGGACGATACATGAATTTCCCTGCTATTCTTTTGTACTGGGAGATCTTCATGCTCATGTGGTAAATATTATGTTTGTACTTCTTGTAATAGCACTTCTTTATGTATGGCTAAGGGGTGTGCGCAAGAAAACAGTACCGGTTGAGACTTTCATGAAAGATGGAAAATTCTGGAAAGAGCAGCTTCTTATGCCTCATCTTCTGGTAATCAGTGTGCTTCTCGGAATGTTTCAGTGGACAAATTTCTGGGATTTTGTAATTTATTATGTAGTAACTCTTGGAACGGTGCTTTTTGCCAATATTATCCGTTTCCAGGGAAAAATAAAGAAAATCATGGTTGTAACTTTTGCACAAATGGCAGAAATCTATCTGCTTGCCTATCTTGTGATCCTGCCATTTACCTTACAGTTTGACACTATGGTGGATGGAATAGGAATTGCCAAGTACCATTCCTATTTCTACCAGCTGCTGGTTCTCTGGGGACTTCCGGCAGTTCTTACCATTACATTTGTAATTTCTATTCTCTGGGAAAAGCTGCGGGGGATGGAGCACAAGAGCCTGTACCGTCTTATGAAAGCTATCCGCACGGCAGATCTTTTTGCCATTATTATGGGACTTTGTGCTATTGGTCTGGTGGTAATCCCGGAATTTGTTTACGTGCGTGATATTTATGAAAATGGAAATGCCAGGGCAAACACTATGTTCAAGCTTACTTATCAGGCATATATTATGTTTGCACTGACTATGGGATATGGAATTTACAGACTTCTGGCTGTTAGCAGACAGAAAGTATTTAAGATCATTTCCGGAATCTGTCTGTTTTTCCTGATCTGGACGGTAGGATATTTTGGAAAAAGTGTGGATTCCTGGTTTGGAAAGGTTTTGAATCCGTCAGGCTATCAGGGGCTTTATGCTCTGGGCTATCTGGATACGGATTTTTCAGAGGATGTGTCTGCAATCCAATGGCTAAAGGAGAATATTAAAGGGGCTCCGGTAGTGCTGGAGGCAAACGGTGACAGCTACAGCGGTTATGAGCGTGTTTCTGCAGCTACAGGTCTTCCAACAATTCTTGGCTGGTATGTACACGAATGGCTCTGGAGGAATGATACAGATGATCTGAACCGGAAACAGGCAGATATTATGAGTATTTATACTTCACAGGATGAGACCCAGGTAAGAGCTCTTCTTACGGAATATGGTGTTTCCTATATCTTTGTGGGCTCTAAAGAAAGAGAGAAATATGAGGACAGCCTGAATAATGCACTTCTTCAGTCACTTGGAGAAATTGTATTTATGGATGAAGATTCCGGCACTTATATTGTTAAGGTGGATTGACAAGGTTTTTAAACAGGTGTTATATTAAAGAATGCTGAAAAAATAATAGAAAGCTGGACTAAAATGAAAGCAGAAATTGTAGCCATGACGGCAGATGCTATCGACCATGCGGCACTTGCCAGAGGCGGAGAGATATTGAAACAGGGAGGACTGGTGGCATTCCCTACAGAAACTGTTTACGGTCTTGGAGGAAATGCACTGGATCCTATGGCTTCGAAGAAGATATATGCAGCCAAGGGACGTCCTTCGGATAACCCGTTGATCGTTCATATTGCAGATTTAAATGCGCTGGCTCCAATTGTAAAGGAAGTACCGGAGAAGGCGAAGATACTGGCAGAGAAATTCTGGCCTGGTCCCCTGACTATGATTTTTGAGAAATCAGACCTGGTTCCATTGGAGACAACTGGTGGTCTCAACAGTGTAGCTGTGCGTTTTCCAAGTGATCCCATTGCAGCGGAGCTTATTTTGCAGGCAGGGGGATACGTGGCAGCGCCAAGTGCAAATACTTCCGGACGGCCAAGCCCGACTACAGCACAGCATGTTGAGGAGGACTTAGGGGATGCCATTGAGATGATTATTGATGGAGGTCCTGTGGGAATTGGCCTGGAGTCAACGATTGTAGATTTTACCGAGGACGTACCGGTGGTTTTAAGACCCGGTTATATTTCACTGGAAATGCTCCAGGAGGTTCTTGGCGATGTGAGAATGGACAAAGGTCTTATAAAGCCTGATAGTAAAGTTCATCCCAAGGCGCCGGGAATGAAATATCGGCATTATGCACCGAAAGCAGATCTTGCAATTGTGGAGGGCCCCACAGAAGAAGTAATAAATGCCATTAATCAGTTTGTAAAGGAAGATCAGGCAAATGGACTTCAGGCGGGGATTATTGCCACAGAAGAGACTATTTCCAGATATCCCTGTGGAACTGTGAAGTGTATTGGAAGCAGAGAGGCAGAGGAAACCATTGCTCATAACCTTTATGAGGTGCTGCGTGAATTCGATCAGTGCCAGGTAAGCAAAATTTATTCCGAAGCTTTTTATACCCCCAAAATGGGACAGGCAATTATGAACCGGCTTCTAAAAGCAGCCGGTCACAAAATAATCAATATAAGGAGAGAAGAACAATGAGAGTAGCATTAGGTAGTGATCATGGCGGATTTGAACTGAAACAGGAGATTATCAAATATCTGGAAGAAAAGAATATTGAGTATAAGGATTACGGCTGCTACAGCACAGAGTCCACAGACTATCCGATCTATGCAAAGAAAGTTGCACATGGGATTCTGGACGGAGAGTGTGAGTTTGGAATCCTTGTATGCGGAACAGGTATTGGTATTTCTATCACTGCAAACAAAATTAAGGGAATTCGTGCAGCAGTATGTACAGACTGTTTTACTGCTGAAGCAACCAGACTTCACAATGACGCAAATATCCTTGCGCTTGGAGGCCGTGTAGTTGGACCTGGACTTGCAGTTAAGATTGCGGATACTTTCCTGAATACACCATTTTCAGGAGATGAGAGACATATCCGCCGAATTGCTCAGATCGAGACAGAATAGGAAGGAGAGCTCTTCTATGGAGAACACAAATCAGAAAAACACCGGGAATATACAGATAGCGCCTGTAAGTGCTGCGTCAGATCTGAACCACAAAAGAGAAGGTTACCTTACCTGGGACGAATATTTCATGGGAGTTGCCATGCTTTCCGGCATGCGCTCCAAGGATCCCAATTCACAGGTAGGAGCGTGTATTGTCAGCGATGATAATAAAATTCTTTCCATGGGATATAATGGTTTCCCAAAAGGCTGTTCCGATGATGAATTTCCCTGGGCAAGAGAGGGAGAGCCTCTGGATACCAAATATCTGTATGTGACCCATAGCGAGCTCAATGCGATTTTGAATTATCGTGGAGGGAGCCTTGAGGGAGCGAAAATGTATGTGACCCTTTTTCCATGCAATGAGTGTGCCAAGGCAATCATCCAGGCAGGAATCAAGACTCTGGTCTATGATTGTGACAAATATGCAAGCACTCCGTCAGTCCTTGCTTCCAAGAGAATGCTGGACTCCGCCGGTGTACGCTATTATCAATACAAGAGAACCGGACGCGAGATTTCGCTGACGGTGTAAGTTAAAGAGGTTTGTTGTGGAAAATACGAAAGAAAACACAGATTTGAATATGGGCAGAGCGAAGAATGACAGATGGAAAAAGATACTGGGAATCATTCTGAACATTGCTTTGCTTCTGCTTATAGATGGATTGTTGGTATATACTTTTATTAACGAAGGAAATCGTATATATAAAGGAACAATCATTAAAATATTACTAATTGTTACAGGAAATATCTTGTTTCTTGTTCTTCTGTTCTGGGGAGAGAAAATCTGCAGTGCAATAAAAAATACCACTTTTTTGAGAATAGCAGATGTCATATTGCTGCTGGCAACTCCTGGAATTGTATTTATGCTTGTCCAGATGGTCACCTGGGTGTCAGGATATAAGAATAAAGCAGTGTCAACATTTAAAGGCCTGGTCAAGATGTCGCTACTGATGGAGCAGCCTTATTTGAGACTGAATCTTATTATTTATGCAATATTTTTTATAATACTTATTATCTTATTCAGGAAAATCAATATTGCTTCTTCTGCGTTGTGTTACCTTTTTATAATCCTTGCAATGGTAAACTATTATGTAATGGAATTTCGTGGAGAACCATTCCAGCTTCTTGACATTGTAGGAATGGGAACGGCAGCAGAAGTTGTTGGAGAATATAGCTTCAAAATCAAACTGATGCTTGGAATTCCACTGATCTATGCCCTGGTATTTGGTGAGTTTGTACTGAAATTCCAGAAACTGGAGCTTGGAAAAAAGAGCAGAAAGAATACAGCTGCCCGGTTTAGTGTACTGGCTGTGATCGTGATTACATTATGTTTTACTATAAGACCTATCCTCCAGAAGCTTGACGCTGTTACTTTATGGCAGATTAACCGTATTTATAAAGAACAGGGCTACATTTCCTCTCTTGTTAAGGAAATCAAGTATTTTTATATCGAGCAGCCAGACGGCTATTCTGTTGGAAAAACCGTAGAACTGGCACAGGAAATTGAAGATGGGGAAAATATTGTTTCAGAGACAGACAAGAGTGAGTCTGAAGAAAGTGTTGATAATACAGCTGCAGATACTTCTGAAACAGTAACACCGAAAAATATTATCCTGATCATGAATGAAAGTCTTACAGATTTTGAAAATGTAGGTGAAATAAAGTCAAATGTAGAAATTTTGCCATACATAAGAAGCCTTAACAAAAATGTAAAACATGGACAGCTTCATGTACCTACATTCGGAGCCGGAACTGCACGCTCTGAATATGAGGCTCTTACAGGAAACAGTATGAGCTTTTTGCCATCCGGAAGTGTTCCTTATCAGCTTTATGTGCGGGATCCGGAGTATGGTCTGGCAGATATCCTGAAATCCCAGGGATATTACACAATTGCCATGCATCCCAACAAGGCTCATAACTGGAACCGGGCCTCTGTTTATCCATGCATGGGATTTGATGAATTTATCAGCCTGGAGAACTGGGGAGATGAACACAGAGAGCTTCTTCGAAATTATGTAAGTGACAAAGCAACATTTGAAAAGATCATCAGCCTTTATGAAGAGAAGGATGCGGATGAAAAATTATTTACATTCTGTGTAACCATGCAGAATCATGGCGGTTATACAGTAGAAGACAGAGCTGGATTTGAACCTACTGTAAAGCTTGGATATGATACAGAGTATCCTCTGGCTGAAACGTATTTATCGTTGGCAAGAGAATCTGATTCAGCATTTAAGGAATTGCTGGAGTACTTTGAAAAAGTAGATGAGCCTACCATGATTGTTATGTTTGGGGATCACTGGCCTAAGATTGAAGAAGAATTTATGGCGAAGCTTTTAGGCGGCAACAGGCAGAGCCTGGGACTTGTTGAAAGCCAGCAGTCCTATACAACTCCCTATGTGATCTGGACAAATTATCCATCTGAGACAGTAGAGGAAGATTTCAGTGCTAATTATCTGGGAAGCTATATGCTTCAGCTGGCTGGTCTTGAAATGCCAGGCTACAACCAGTTCCTTATGAATCTGAAAGAGCAGCTTCCAATCATCGGAGTTGGTGCTGTTTGCGACAAAGATGGAAACTGGTATGCAAATGATGCGCTTCCGGATGATTATAAAAAACTGATGACGGATTACAATATCCTGGAATATAACAATCAGTTTGAGAAAAAGGATGTAATAGAGAGCTTGTTTACATTGAAGTAATAAAAAAGTACCCGGACAAAACAGATGCGGTGGATGGTAACTCTGGCTGTTACTGTGAACGGAGTGAACAGTAACCTCTGGCTGTTTTTTGTCTGGGTATTTTCTGTTTCGCCACTTGACATATGGGAAAATTTCGCATAAAATAAACAAGACTTAACGAGCAAATTAAATAAATGAAGTGGCAATGAAGAGAATAGTACATGAGGAGCAATCTCAGAGAGAAATCCAGGCCGACAGGCAATGGTGTGAGGATTTTGTGCGCAAGTCATGGAACCGGCCTCAGAGCTCCGCACAATTGAAGTGCGGCGTCTGTCCTACGTTATCAGGATAATTGAGTGAGCAGTGGAGCAGTCATTTCCAGTGTTAATCAGGGTGGTACCGCCGAAGCCTTTCGGTCCCTTTTGCAGGGATGGAAGGTCTTTTTTTATGTGTTTTTCAAATAATACATGGAATTTACCAGATTTCCCTGGCGTTTAAATATTAGAAAATCAAAAAGGAGAAAAATCATGGCAAAAGAAAAGAAAATGGTAGAAGCTATCACATCCATGGATGTGGATTTTGCACAGTGGTATACCGATGTTGTAAAAAAAGCGGAACTTTGCGGCTATACAAGTGTAAAGGGATGTATGGCAATCAAACCGGCAGGATATGCAATCTGGGAGAATATCCAGAAAGAGCTTGACCGCAGATTCAAAGAGACAGGCGTAGAGAATGTATACATGCCAATGTTCATTCCGGAATCCCTTCTGGACAAAGAGAAGGATCACGTAGAGGGATTTGCACCGGAAGTTGCATGGGTAACACACGGCGGACTTGATCCTCTTCAGGAGCGCCTTTGCGTACGTCCTACATCCGAGACTCTGTTCTGTGATTTCTATCAGAAAGAGATTCAGTCCCACAGAGATCTTCCGAAAGTATATAATCAGTGGTGCTCAGTAGTTCGCTGGGAGAAAACAACCCGTCCGTTCCTTCGTTCCCGTGAGTTCTTATGGCAGGAAGGACATACTGCCCACGCTACAGCTGAGGAAGCAAAAGAACGTACCATCCAGATGCTGAACCTGTATGCAGACTTCTGCGAGGAAGTACTTGCAATCCCGGTTATTAAAGGTCAGAAGACAGAGAAAGAGAAATTTGCGGGTGCAGAGGCTACTTACACAATCGAGTCTCTGATGCATGATGGAAAAGCACTTCAGTCTGGAACCAGCCATAACTTTGGTGATGGATTTGCAAGAGCATTCGGCATCCAGTACACAGATAAAAACAACCAGCTTCAGTATGTACACCAGACATCCTGGGGAATGACAACTCGTATGATCGGTGCTCTGATCATGGTTCATGGAGACAACAGCGGACTTGTTCTTCCACCAAGAATTGCTCCGGTCCAGGCTGTTGTAATCCCGATCCAGCAGAGAAAAGAGGGCGTTCTGGAGAAAACAGAGGAGCTGACACAGATTCTGAAAGCAGCTGGAATCCGTGTAAAAGCAGACGTTACAGACAAGAGCCCGGGATTCAAATTCGCAGAGCAGGAAATGCGTGGTATTCCGGTAAGAATCGAGTGCGGTCCGAAGGATATCGAGAGCGGACAGGCTGTTATCTGCCGAAGAGATACCAGAGAGAAATATATTGTGAAGTTCGAAGAGCTTGCTGCTAAGGTTCAGGAAGTTCTGGACACCATGCAGAAGGAAATGCTGGAGCGTGCAAGAGCCCACAGAGATGCTCACACCTATGTAGCAACAAATTACGAAGAATTCAAGGAGACCATCAACACAAAACCTGGTTTTGTAAAAGCTATGTGGTGCGGCAACCGTGAGTGCGAAGATAAGATCAAAGAAGACGTTCAGGCAACATCCAGATGTATGCCGTTTGAGCAGGAACATTTAAGCGATGTCTGTGTATGCTGTGGAAAACCTGCCAAGAAAATGGTATACTGGGGACGTGCTTATTAATAACAAAAGGGATTGCTGTTTATTTTGCAATCAGTAGTCAAAAAGGGGCAAAATTATTTTGCCCCGCTTTGTTTTTCAAGGCAGAGAAGTGTATGAGGAGAAGTTTTGTTTTAAATCAGAGGCAGGTGATAAAGATGGTATTTGAAATTCCACAAAAAGTTGAAATAATTATAAATATTCTGGAAAAAGCTGGTTATGAGGCCTATGCAGTAGGCGGCTGTGTCCGCGATGCCCTTCTTGGAAGAACTCCAAATGACTGGGATATCACAACCTCAGCCAAGCCGGAGCAGGTCAAAGCCCTGTTTCACAGAACCGTAGATACAGGAATCGCTCACGGAACCGTAACAGTGCTGCTTGAAAAAGAGGGATTCGAGGTTACCACCTACCGGGTGGATGGCGAGTATGAAGATGGCCGTCACCCGAAAGAAGTAACCTTTACGGCCTGCCTGGAGGAAGATTTGAAGCGTCGGGACTTTACCATCAACGCCATGGCCTACAATCCCAGGAAAGGGCTGGTGGACCTTTTTGAAGGGCAGAAAGACCTGGAAAACAAGGTGATCTGCTGTGTTGGTGATCCTCTGGAGCGTTTTACAGAAGACGCTCTTCGCATTATGCGTGCTGTACGTTTTTCTGCGCAGCTTGGCTTTTCCCTGGAAGAAGAGACCAGAAAAGCTCTTTCTGTGCTTGCACCAAATTTAAAACATGTAAGCGCTGAGCGGATCCAGGTGGAGCTTGTAAAACTTCTGGTGTCCCCTCATCCGGATTATCTGCGGATTGCCTATGAAGCGGGAGTTACCAGGGAATTTCTGCCGGAATTTGACCGCTGTATGGAGACACCTCAGAACACTCCACACCACTGCTATAATGTGGGAGAACACATTCTCCACAGCCTTTTGTATGTGAGGGAGGATAAGGTGCTAAGGCTGACCATGCTCCTTCACGACATTGCCAAACCTGTTGTACGAAAAACAGACGAAAACGGCAGGGATCATTTCAAAACACATGCTTCTGTGGGTGAAAAAATGTCCAAGGAAATTCTGCGCCGTCTGAAGTTTGACAATGACACCATTTCCAGAGTGAGCCGGCTGATTCGCTGGCATGATCTGCGCCCGACTCCGGCACCTGCTGAGGTGCGGAAAGCCATCAATGTAGTTGGGGAAGATCTGTTTCCCATGTGGATGGAAGTCCAGTATGCGGATAACAAAGCGAAAAGTGATTACCGTGGGGAAGAAAAAGCTGCCCGTCAGGCCGGAGTTCGAATGACCTGGGAAGAAATTATGGAAAAAGGCGAATGTGTTTCCATGAAAGGTCTTGCAATTACTGGCAGTGACCTGATCGCAGCCGGAATGAAGCCTGGAAAAGAAATGGGAAGTGTGCTCCATGAGCTTTTGGATGCTGTTCTGGAGAATCCGGAACTGAACAAGAAAGAAGCACTTCTTTCCCTTGCTTTTGCAGCCGATAAAAAACTTCTTTAGAATAACATATCCCTCCCACTCATAAGATAGAAGGTATCTGAAGACATTTGGCATATGTGAGTGACGGGGGGATTTTTATTGTATGATTATGGTCTTAGCACCCTGACCCAGTATGGAATTGAAGTGAAATCTTCGTCCAGGACCCGGGGAGCATTGGTATGTCGTACAGAACAGGGAATTCTGCTCCTCAGAGAGTTTCACGGCTCCGAAAAAAAACTGCTTTTTCAGCAGGAAGTGTTAAAAAAACTTTCCCAGGAAGGCTGTCTGGTTGATACTTTTATTGAAAATCAGGAAGGCTCTTTGGTTACCAGAGATAAGGATAATATTCCCTATACCCTTCAGAACTGGTATGAAGGCAGAGAGTGTGACACCAAGTCCAGGGAAGATATTATAAGAAGTGTGCAGATTCTGGCAAGGGTACATAAATTTATGAATATGCCTGTGGAAAAAGCCTACATGGCGCGTTCCCTTGCAGATGAGTATGCAAGGCATAATCAGGAAATCCGCAAGATCCGTAAATTTATCCGCCAGAAAGGTGCCAGTGCCAGATTTGAAAAGGAATTTCTGGGCAGTGTACAGTGGTTTCTGGAAAAAGGGGAAAAAGCACTGGAAATGCTTGTAAAGTCGGACTATGAAAAACTAAGGGACAAGGCGGGCGAAGAGGGACTTCTATGTCATGGCGAATATAACCAGCACAATGTTCTTCTTTGTAAAAATCAGGCTGCTGTAACAAATTTTGGTCATTTCAGCTTTGATGTGCAGATCAGCGACTTGTATTGTTTTATGCGAAAAATTCTGGAAAAATATAACTGGGATGTATTTCTGGCCAGACGGATGCTGGAGCAATATGACAAAATACGTCCTATTTCTTCGGAAGAATGGGAAAACCTGCAAATCCGTTTCACATATCCGGAAAAATACTGGAAACTGGCAAATTACTACTTTTCTCACAACAAAGCATGGATTTCCGGCAAGAATACAGAAAAGCTGGAAAAGGTAATTGCCCAGAAGAAAATATGGGGGGATTTCCCTGAAAACTGCTTTGGAAAATCCCCTTTCTAGAGCGTGCTTGAAAAAGGCTTTCTGCAAGATGTGTGTCACAATTTGTGGGAGATTTTGTCCGGATGAGGGCGCCGTAGCGGGCTACGGCAACCGAATTCGGGCAAAATCTCCCGCAAAGTGGGGCGTGCAGCTTGCGGGAATGATTTTTCAAACACGTTCTAGCGCAAAAACCTTGACAATACAGGGTAAAAGGTATATATATAGATAGAAGAATCTTTAGAGGAGGAAACACCATGAATAAGACTGAATTAGTAGCAGCTATGGCGAAAGAAACCAATCTGTCCAAGAAGGACGTTGAAGCTGTTTTAAAATCATTCATCGACGTTGTATCAGAAGAACTGAAAAAAGGTGAGAAAGTTCAGTTAGTTGGCTTTGGTACATTTGAAGTCAGCGAGAGAGCTGCCAGAGAGGGAAGAAATCCTCAGACTGGTGAGACCATGAAGATCGAAGCTTCCAAGGCTCCGAAATTTAAAGCTGGTAAAGCTTTAAAAGATATGGTAAACGCATAATCGCGTAAGCTTTTACAGGAGGAACTTTATAGTTCCTCCTTTTTTAAACACGCTCTGATATAGGAGAGTATTATGAGATTAGATAAATTTTTGAAAGTATCCCGCCTTATTAAGAGAAGAACTGTGGCAAATGAGGCATGTGATGCAGGAAGAGTGCTTGTAAATGATAAGCCGGCCAAGGCTTCTGCCCAGGTGAAGACAGGAGATACTATTGAGATTCAGTTTGGAAGCCGCAATGTGAAGGTGGAAGTGCTGGATGTGAAAGAGACTGTGAAGAAGGAAGAAGTTGAGAATCTGTACAGGTATGTTTAAGAGTTCTGTGAACGAAGGAAACAGTATTACTTAAGCAGGTTCTAATTTTAAAGAAAATTTCATAGATTATCTGTGAACCCACATATTTGGGAGAGAGGGATTTGGAAGAAAAGGTTGTGAACATTTCCCATAAGCTGATACTGGATAACAGGAAAGAAGCATCTGTCACAGGTGTGAAGGATGTGATTTCTTTTGATGAAAAGGAAATCCTTCTTCAGACTGCTGACGGGAAGCTGCAGATTCGCGGCAGCGGGCTTCATGTAAAAGGACTAAACCTGGAAAAAGGAGAAGCTGCTCTTGCCGGACATGTGGATTCTCTTGTCTATTTGTCTAAAGATTCCCCACGAAAAGAAGAACCATTATTTACAAGGCTGTTCCGTTAAGCTATGAGCATATATATCTACAATGAGATCTGGCTTTTCGTCCGGGCTTTTGCAGGGGGTGCGGTGCTGATCCTTTGCTACAGCCTGCTTCAGGAAATAAGAAGGCTCATTTTCTGCAGTCCGGCAGCAGGAGGGATTTTGGACCTTCTTTATTGGGTGTGCGCAGGACTTCTGGTATTTGCAGGAATTTACCGGATCAACCAGGGAATCCTGCGTAGTTTTCTGTTTTTGGGAATTATATCAGGGGCATTTCTTACATATCTGACAATAAAACCTTTATTTGAAAAAATTTGTTATATAATCCTGGAGGTTCCTGTCAGATTCGTAAAAAAAACTTCAAAAAAATATATAAATTGGTTGCTATTTTTTTGTAAACGTTGTAAAATTTTAGTTAAGCAATCTGCAAATCAGTACAAAAATAGTACCAGAAATCGTTTGCAGATGAGAAGAGGCAGGAAGTTTGGGAAAATCAGGGAAAAAACGAAGAAAAAAGACAATAGGGTATAATCATCTCGGGATGTTCGGTATTTCTCTGATCGTTCTGATTCTGATTCTGACGCTTATGGCACAGAGCCGGGACCTTAAGGAATCTCTTGCCGGCTATGAGACCAGGGCAGAGGCATTAAGCCAGCAGATTGAGGAAGAGCAGGCGCGCACTCAGGAGATTGAAGATCTGAAGCAGTATATGCTCACGGATGAGTACGCAGAGCAGGCCGCCAGAGAGAAGCTGGGTCTTGTGAAGGAGAATGAGATTATTTTTCAGGAGGAGAAATAAGGTTCTGGGAAAAACGAAGTTTGGAAGTTTCTGACGATATATTTTTCAATATGGTCGTCTTTGTTTGACATATATTTTCATACCTGTCCCCTATAATAGGCATAAGGTGCTGCCGAAGGTGATGTAAATGCAGCATTCCTTTGCAAAAACAAGGGCAGCAGTTAAAGACTACATGAACAGTGGGGCGTGCAGCTTGCGGGAATGCTTTTTCAAACAGGCTCTGGCACTGTAAGGCTGTAAAGGGGAGGGGAGAATATGCAGGAATGGATAATTGCCATGCTCGTGATCAGTGTGCTGCTGGTGCTGCGGGACATGGCAAAAGTTTTTTTCAGGGGAAGAAGTTTCCTTAAGGCAGAGCAGCCGGCCGAAGAGAAAAATCCCCAGAAGGAGAAGGTGGAGCGGTATGCGGCTTCTTTTCGGAAGCTTGCAGACAGCTTTTATGGATTACCCTACCGAAAAGACTATTTAAGCAACGGCCAGGTGGATGGAATTATAAGGGAGACCTGTGATGAGATATGCAGCCACTGTTATCAGCGGGAAATCTGCTGGGGCACCCAGTCGCAGGAAATGTACAGAGGAAGCGAGCGGATGATTCGTTCCATGGAGGAGGGAAATCAGGAGAAAATACAGGAGACAAAAAGCGACTGGATGAGTGTATGCAGTCGTTTTTCCCAGTATTATGAGACACTTGGTAACTCTTATATGAGGGAGCGGCAGAAGCTGATATGGGACAACCGGATGATCGAAAGCCGCCTTGCCGTGGCACAGCAACTCCAGGAGATGTCCAGAATCATGGATATGGTGGCAGAAGACCTGTACGACATTTCCATTGCGGATCCTCAGCTTATGACGGAATTGCAGAAGATTCTCAGGAAGCGTCATATTGTGGTGAAGCAGGTCTGGGTGATGGATAAGGTGGAAGGAAGACGTGAGATTTTTCTTACCATGCGTGCCAGAAGCGGGCAGTGCATTTCTGTTAATGAGGTGGCACAGCTTTTGTCTCAGGAATTCGGAACTCCCATGGCGGCAGCAGGAGGAAGAAGAATTGTAAATGGAGAATACCATACGGTTCATTTTGTGGAGGATGTAAGTTATCAGGTACTTTACGGAGTGGCAAAGCTGACCAAGGAAATGGAGAAGGTTTCCGGAGACAATTATATTTGCAGACAGGAAGAGGCAGGCCGTTTTGTAATGTGTCTTTCCGATGGAATGGGCTCCGGGGTGGAGGCATGCCGGGAAAGCGAGGAAGTGGTAGAACTTCTGGAACAATTTCTGGAATCCGGTTTTACCCAGGAGACGGCGGCGAAAATGGTGAACTCTGCTCTTGTGATGAAGGGACAGGAAGGAATTTTTTCAACAGTGGACATCTGCGCAGTGGATTTATATACGGGAATCTGTAACTTCCTGAAAGCGGGGGCTTCCGCCACTTTTATCAAAAGGGATCACTGGGTGGAGGCCATTTCTTCAGAGAGTCTGGCGGCAGGGCTGATACAGCAGGTGGATTTTGAAACATCTTCAAGGAAGCTGTATCACGGGGATTATCTGATCATGATGACAGATGGCGTCTTGGATGCGCTGCCTGCCATGCGGGAGGAGGAGACCATGAAAGAAATCATTATGGATATCCATGAAGAGACTCCCAAGGAGATGAGCCGGGGGATTCTGGAGCGGGTGCTGGGATACAGCGATTACTGCGCCAGGGATGATATGACGGTTCTTGTAGCTGGAATGTGGAAGAAATAGAATGATTATTTTTGAGTAAAAAACAGATATGGAATCATATGAGCATATGAATATGTTTGAAAGAAGTAATATTGTTACGGTTCACGAAAGAATCAGTAACGTATCAGAGGCAGAGCTAGTATGTATCAGAAAGTGAAAGCATATATGAAAGAACATGGCATGGTAGTGGATGGGGATGTGGTCCTTGCCGGAGTTTCCGGAGGAGGAGACTCCATGGCTATGCTGGAAATGTTAAAAAGATATCAGGCTGAAGCAGCTTTTTCGCTGTGTGCGGTACATGTGCATCATGGAATCCGCGGCGAGGAAGCTGACCGGGATGAAAGAGTAGTAAGAGAGACCTGCGAAAAATGGACGATTCCTTTTTTATCCTATCATTACCCGGTACCGGAGCTTGCAAAGAAATGGAAAATGGGACTGGAAGAGACAGGAAGAAAAGTCAGACAGGATGCGTTTTCCAGGGCAGAAGCTGATTATTTTGGAAAATCAGAAACGGCTGACCTCCAGGGTGGGGGAAGAGTCTCTGTCGCCAGAGAAGGAAAATTACGGATCCGTATTGCTCTGGCCCACAATGAAAATGATGTGGCGGAAACTTTGCTCCACAATCTTTGCAGAGGAACGGGGCTGAAAGGTCTGGCTTCTATTTTGCCGGTGCGGGATGAAATTATTCGGCCCATTTTGTGTTTAAATAAACAGGAAATTGTCAATTATTTAATAAAAGAACAGATTCCCTATGTAACAGACAGTACCAATCTTACAGATGATTATACAAGAAATAAGATCAGACATCAGATATTGCCTATTCTGGAAGAACAGGTGAATGCTTCTGCTGTCCGCCATATGGCGGAGACGGCCAGTCTTGTTAGTCAGGCTGAGGAGTATTTGTCCCGTCAGGGAGAACGCCTTGTGAAAAAGTATGGGGAAAACAGGGAGCGGGGAATTTTCCTGTCAGAAGCATTCTGGCGGGATGAGCCTGCCATAGCTTCTTACGGAGTGCTTCAGGTTTTTGAAGAGCTGGCTGGGAAACGTAAGGATTTTACAGCTGCTCATGTAAAAAGTGTGGAGAGCCTTCTGAAGCTTCAGGTGGGACGACGGATCAATCTGCCTTATGATCTGGCGGCGCTTCGAACTTATGGAGGAATTTTGCTGGGAGAAAGACAATTACTGGGAATGTCAGATAGAAATCTGAGTCCAAAAGAGTACGATCCAGTGAAAGCTGAAAAAAATCAGGAGAGGAATGCACTGCAAAAAAGTGTCCAGTTGAGTAAAAAGGAGCTGGAAACTGCTTGTGAACAGGTACTTTTTACAGATAATGTTTTTTATCTGAAAATATTTTCTAATGAAGGCCAGAAGATTGAAGAAAAAAAGTATACGAAATGGCTGGATTATGATAAAATAAAACAGGAACTGTCCATCCGGACCAGACAGCCGGGAGATTTTCTCATTGTAGATGACAAAGGGAGCAGCAAGAAGCTGAACCGTTATTTTATAGATGAGAAGATCCCATCAGAGGAAAGAGACAGCATCTTGCTTCTATGTACCGGCTCTGAGGTTTTGTGGGTGGTGGGAGGCAGAATAAATGAGAATTATAAAATAGCTCCCAGAACCAGGAGAATATTGGAAATACAATACCAAGGAGGAAAAGATAATCATGAGTGAAAAAATCAGAGTTTTACTGGATGAGGAGACTGTGGAGAAGCGTATCTGCGAAGTAGCAGCCCAGATCAGCGAAGAGTACAAGGGAAAAGAAATCCACATGATCTGCGTTCTTAAGGGCGGAGTATTTTTCATGTGTGAGCTTGCAAAGAGAATCACAGTGCCGGTAACTCTTGATTTCATGTCTGTTTCCAGTTATGGAGATGACACCAAATCAAGCGGAGTTGTAAAGATCGTCAAGGATCTGGATCAGCCTCTTGAAGATAAAGAAGTTCTTGTTGTGGAGGATATTATTGATTCCGGAAGAACCTTAAGCTATCTGCTGGACGTTCTGAAGAGACGTAATCCAAACAGCGTGAGACTTTGCACCTTGTTGGACAAACCGGACCGCAGAGTGGTAAAAGGGGTTGATGTGGATTATTGCTGCTTCAATATTCCAGATGAGTTTGTTGTGGGCTATGGTCTTGACTATGCCCAGAAATACAGAAATCTGCCATACATCGGAGTGGTAGAGTTCGAATGAAAGGAGAATTATACAAGTGAATAAGCAGTCAGGCAGAATTGGCTTGTATCTTGTCCTGATCGTAGCTTTGATCGCAGGTTACCTGTATCTGAACAATCAGGTAGCTGTCCAGAGTGATTATACTTATGGACAGCTGGAGCAGGCAGTGACAGACGGAAAGGTGACCAGTGCCACGATCCATCAGAACAGTGAGGTTCCAACAGGTTCTGTGATCGTGAATATAAGCGGCGAGGGACAGAAGCGTATTTATGTGGCAGATGTAAATGAGGCAGAGCAGCTTCTTCGAGAGAGCGGGCTTGATCCTGCTGTTGAGGATGTGCCGAAGCAGAGTGTATTTATGAACTCTGTTTTCCCGGTACTTCTTACCTGTGGTCTTATCATCTTCCTCATGCTGATGATGAACCGTCAGATGTCAGGTGGGGGTGGTGGAACCAATGCCAAGATGATGAATTTCGGCAAAAGCAGGGCAAGAATGTCCATGCCGGATGATAAGAAAGTGACTTTCCAGAACGTAGCGGGCCTGGAGGAAGAGAAGGAGGAGCTGAAGGAGGTTGTAGATTTCCTGAAGGATCCCCAGAAGTATACCAAGGTGGGAGCCAGAATCCCGAAAGGAGTTATCCTTGTAGGACCTCCAGGAACTGGTAAGACGCTTCTGGCCAAGGCTGTTGCCGGGGAAGCGGGAGTTCCGTTTTTCTCCATTTCCGGTTCTGATTTTGTGGAAATGTTTGTTGGTGTAGGTGCTTCCCGTGTAAGAGATCTTTTCGAAGAGGGCAAGCGTCACGCACCTTGTATCATCTTTATTGATGAGATCGATGCTGTTGCAAGACAGCGTGGAACCGGTATGGGAGGCGGTCATGATGAAAGGGAACAGACTCTGAACCAGCTTCTTGTAGAGATGGATGGATTCGGGGTAAATGAAGGCATTATCGTAATGGCCGCTACCAACCGTGTGGATATTCTGGATCCTGCAATTCTTCGTCCGGGACGTTTTGACCGCAAGGTTGGCGTAGGTCGTCCGGATATTAAAGGAAGGGAAGAGATCCTCCATGTCCATGCCAAGGATAAACCTCTTGGCGAGGATGTAGACCTGAAACAGATCGCTCAGACTACAGCTGGATTTACAGGTGCAGATCTTGAGAACCTGATGAATGAGGCGGCTATTGCTGCAGCCAGAAAAGGTCATGTATTTATTCGCCAGAAAGATATTAAGAATGCCTTTATCAAGGTTGGCATCGGTGCAGAGAAAAAGAGCAAGGTGATCTCCGAGAAGGAGAAAAGGATCACCGCTTATCATGAGGCAGGCCATGCAATCTTGTTCCATGTGCTGCCGGATATGGAGCCTGTTTACACCATTTCCATTATCCCTACCGGAATGGGAGCAGCCGGCTATACCATGCCTCTTCCAGAGAATGACGAAATATTTAATACTAAGGGTAAAATGCTCCAGGATATTACCACACTTCTTGGAGGACGTGTGGCAGAGGAGCTGATTTTCGGCGATATTACAACTGGTGCATCCAACGATATCAAGCGGGCTACCAGCGAAGCAAGAGCTATGGTGACCAAGTATGGTATGTCCGATAAGATTGGACTGATCTCCTATGGAGATGATGACGATGAGGTATTTATTGGACGAGATCTGGCGCACACCCGCGGTTACAGCGAGGATGTTGCCAAGGCAATTGACAGTGAGATTCACAGTATCATTGAGGAGTGTCATGACAATGCGAAGAAGATTATTTCTGAGCATATGGAGGTTCTTCATGGCTGTGCCAAGCTCCTTCTCGAGAAGGAAAAAGTTCATCGGGATGAATTTGAAGCACTTTTTACAATGGAAAAATCGGGTGAATCAAATGAAAGTATATAACATGCACAAAAAATAATAGTGATTTTTGTGAAGTTTGTGCACACTTTTTGGTGGACACATGGTACTATATACATCGTAAAAACCCCCCAATACATTATATAGTTTTTGCTACACCCCATAAGAAGAAATACCTTCTCCAAAAAAGACAGCTTTTACCGGCTGTCTTTTTTACGTTAAATGAATAAGGTATTTTAGATCGTGTTTGAAATGTGGTGGGAGTTCTTTGGTGAAAACGTCGGTAAGCTGGGCGGAAATTTGGAGAATAAGCCGAATTTTAACAGTTGTGGGAAGAAATGTTTTCAGTTAAAATATAGGGTGTAATTTTTTTGAAAGAGGGATGTTATGGATCGTAATAATGCAGATGTAATGAAAAAAATGCAATATATATTGAATATGAGACCGGTTTTGAATACAGAGGCATTGTTCAGCGATGGTTCTGATTATTACCGTTGTCCGTCAAATCCCAAAGCAGGAGACAAGGTCCGTATCCGCTTCCGCACCAAGCGGAACAACGTAGATATGGTTTATTTAGTATACGATGGCAAGCGTCAACAGATGGAGCGTGTGGCCAAATCCAATGAATTTGATTATTATGAGACTTCTATTATTATGGGAGAGGAGATTGTCCGTTACCATTTTGAGATCACATACGGATGGGTGACCTGTTATTATAATTATCAGGGCGTTTCCATGAACCCGGAGGAGCGTCTGGAGTTTGAGATTTATCCGGATTATGATACACCCCAGTGGGCGAAGGGTGCTGTTATGTACCAGATTTTTGTGGATCGCTTCTGCAATGGGGATCCGACGAATGATGTGGAGGATCGTGAATATTTTTATATTGGCGATATGGCTTCCAGGGTAAGAGACTGGGGAAAAGTTCCGGCAGTAATGGGGGTGCGGGAGTTTTATGGCGGTGACCTGCAGGGAATTATGGATAAACTGGATTATCTGCAGGATCTGGGAGTGGATGTTATTTATCTGAACCCGATTTTTGTTTCTCCAAGTAATCACAAGTACGATATTCAGGATTATGAGTATGTGGATCCCCATTACGGCAAGATCGTGGAGGATATGGATGATGGCCTTCTGAATGAGGGGGACCGCGAGAATGCCCATGCCCGGAAATTTATTAAGCGTGTGACCGATAAGCGGAATCTGGAGGCAAGTAATGAACTGTTTGCAAAGCTTGTGGAGGAAATCCATAAGAGAGGCATGAAAGTAATCCTGGATGGTGTGTTTAACCATTGTGGATCTTTTAACAAATGGATGGACAGAGAGCGGATCTATGAGAACCAGGAGGGATATCCAAAGGGAGCGTATATTTCTGCAGACAGTCCATATAGGTATTACTTTAATTTCTATGACGAGAACCGCTGGCCGTACAATCCTACCTATGATGGATGGTGGACTCATGATACTTTGCCGAAGCTGAATTATGAAGCCTCCAGGGATCTGTATGATAAGATTCTGGAGATTGGTAAGAAGTGGGTTTCTGCGCCTTATAATGTAGATGGATGGAGATTGGATGTGGCGGCAGATCTTGGGCACAGCAACGAATTTAACCATCAATTCTGGAAGGATTTCAGGAAAGCTGTAAAGGAGGCAAATCCCAATGCGATCATTCTGGCAGAGCATTACGGAAATCCGGAGAGCTGGCTGCAGGGGGATGAGTGGGATACGGTTATGAACTACGATGCCTTTATGGAACCTCTGACCTGGTTCCTGACGGGCATGGAGAAGCACAGTGATGAGTGCAGGGATGACCTTTATGGAAACAGTGATGCCTTTATTGGGGCTATGAAGACTCATATGAGGGCACTTCATATGTCTGCACTTTATACGTCCATGAATGAGCTGTCCAATCATGATCATTCCAGATTTCTCACCAGAACAAACCGCCGTGTGGGAAGGATTTCCTATGCCGGTGCGGAAGCTGCTTCCCAGAACATCAATCCTGCAGTGATGCGTGAAGGTGTTGTGGTGCAGATGACCTGGCCGGGAGCACCAACTGTTTATTATGGTGATGAGGCAGGTGTCTGTGGCTTTACGGATCCGGATAACAGAAGAACTTATCCATGGGGACATGAGGATCAGATGATGATTGCGTTCCACAGAGATATGATTAAGATCCATAAGGAATATGATTTCTTAAGTAATGGTTCCCTTGTGTTCCTCTGGAATGATTATCAGGGACTTTGCTTCGGAAGATTTTCCCATGATGAAAGAATGATTGTGATTCTGAATAACCGGAATGAGGATCGGGAGGTTGAGATTGAGGTCTGGAAGACGGGAATCAGCAGACTGAAGGATTCTGTGTTGAAGCGGATCATGCTGTCTTACCGTGATGGATATACTACGGAGGAATATGAATATACAGCCAAGGCAGGTGTGATCAGGGTGCCGATGCCAGCGTTTGGGGCGATGGTGTTGTATCATAAGTGTGAGAATCCGACTATATTTGTGGAAGATTAAGGGACGCCGCGAGGAGGGACCTATGGGCTGACGGCCAGAGCTGCGGTTCCGGGATTTTCCATATACTCTTATTTGCAGGAGGTGGAGCAAACTCGGCCACAGGGTGGCCTCAGACAGTGCTCCACCTCCTGCGCGTATATGGAAAATCCCTGGAATCCTCGCAATGGCCGCCAGCCCATAGGCCCCTCCTCGCGGCTGAGTATTCAAGGCGAAAAAAGAACGTTTGGTATCAGGGCGCTGCGCTGCTGATACAGAGAAGAGGGAAAAAAACTCCCAGGCCAAAATACCTGGGAGTTTAGAATATAGTGGATGGAGAAGGATTCGAACCTTCGAAGGCATCGCCAGCAGATTTACAGTCTGTCCCCTTTGGCCACTCGGGAATCCATCCGTGAACGAATTTATTATATACAAAGAAGAAAGTTTTTGCAAGATATTTTTTCGGTTTTTTGGATATTTTGTGTGCCAGAGCGTGTTTGAAAAAGCATTCCCGCAATCTGCACGCCCCACTTTGCAGTATATTTTGCTCGAATTCAGTTGCCATAGCCCGCTACGGTGCCCTCATCCGGGCAAAATCTTCCACAAATTGTGACGCACATCTTGCAGAAAGCCTTTTTCAAACACGCTCCAGGTGAATGAAAAAAGAATCAATAACTCATTTTTTTTGCAAAGAGGTAGACGAATGGGGAAAAATCTGCTAAACTACAGACAATGGAAATAGTTAAGGTGTTTCCAAAGATAGGAGGAATTTTATCATGTATGAGTTAGTTAATGCAACAGAAATGCTGAAAAAAGCAAAAGCTGGACATTATGCAGTAGGTCAGTTCAATATCAACAACCTTGAGTGGACAAAGGCTATTCTGCTTACAGCACAGGAACTGAATTCCCCGGTTATTCTGGGCGTTTCCGAAGGCGCTGGTAAGTACATGGCTGGTTATAAGACCGTTGTTGGAATGGTTAAAGGTATGATGGAAGAGCAGAAGATCACTGTTCCGGTTGCACTTCACCTGGATCACGGTTCATATGAAGGATGCCTGAAATGTGTTGAGGCTGGATTCTCATCCATCATGTTCGACGGTTCTCATTACCCGATCGAAGAGAACGTTGCTAAGACTAAAGAACTGGTTAAGATCACAAGAGAGCATGGAATGTCCTTAGAGGCAGAGGTTGGCTCCATCGGTGGTGAGGAAGATGGCGTTATCGGTATGGGCGAGTGCGCAGATCCTAAGGAATGCAAGATGATCGCTGATCTTGGTATCGATTTCCTGGCAGCTGGTATTGGTAACATTCATGGTAAATATCCAGCTAACTGGAAGGGCTTAAGCTTTGAGACTCTGGATGCAATCCAGCAGCTTACAGGTGATATGCCGTTAGTACTTCACGGTGGTACAGGTATTCCTACAGACATGATCAAGAAAGCTATCGACCTTGGAGTTTCCAAGATCAATGTTAACACAGAGTGCCAGCTTTCTTTTGCAGAAGCTACACGTAAATACATCGAGGAAGGCAAAGATCAGCAGGGTAAAGGATATGACCCACGTAAGCTTCTTGCACCTGGCTTCGATGCAATCAAGGCTACTGTTAAAGAGAAAATGGAAATCTTCGGATCCGTTGGAAAAGCCTGAATATGATTTTTCTCCGCACATGCGGAAAGAGAAAGGGGACTGCGCAAGCAGTCCTCTTTTGCATATATGAGATGTTTCACAGACTGCTTTTTCCAATAGGTTCTGGCTTGTGACCCGAATTATTATTCAAAGTCTGGATCTGATAAAAATTGTAATGTTTTGTACAAGTTGCGACAAAATATCCATATTCAAATATCACTCTCTAAAAAAATGAACATGTTTCTTGATTTTTTATCATGGTTTTTTAACAGAAAAATCAGTATTATATAAACATCTTAAGAAACGGTTTTCAAAGAAAAGGAGAGTAAAATTATGAAGATGAGAAAAATCGCAGCAATGGGACTTAGCGCAGTTATGGCAGCTTCTATGGTACCGGCATTACCGGTTATGGCTGATGATGCAGCTGGAAAGGTTTACTACTTAAACTTCAAACCAGAGCAGGATGAAGCATGGCAGAACCTGGCAGCAAAATATACAGAAGAGACAGGCGTTCCGGTAACAGTTGTTACAGCAGCTTCCGGACAGTATGAGACCACACTTCAGTCTGAGATGGCTAAGAGCGATGCTCCTACACTTTTCCAGGTAAATGGACCAGTAGGACTTAAGAACTGGAAGGATTATTGCTATGATCTGTCCGGATCTGATATCTACTCACAGCTTACATCTGATGCTTACACTGTAAAAGACGGTGATGCAGTTGATGGTATTGCATACGTAATCGAGTCCTATGGACTGATCGTAAACAAAACCTTACTGGAAAAAGCAGGCTACACAGTAGATGACATCAAGAGCTTTGATGATCTGAAGAAGGTTGCTGATGACATCCAGGCAAGAAAAGATGAGCTTGGAGTGAAAGGTGCTTTCACAAGCGCTGGTATGGACGGATCCTCTGACTGGAGATTCAAAACACACCTTGCAAACCTTCCAATCTACTATGAGTATCAGGCAGATGGCATCGATGATACAGATGCAATCAAGGGAACATACCTTGATAACTATAAGAACGTATTTGATCTTTATATTACAGATTCTACCTGCGATGGAGCAGAGCTTTCTGCTAAGACAGCAGATGACTCCCGTAACGAGTTCATCAACGGAGATGCAGTATTCTATCAGAATGGTTCCTGGGAATATGGCGAACTGTCCAAGACATACAGTGATGACGAGTTGGCTATGATCCCGATTTACTTCGGTGTTGATGATGAGAATGAAGGTCTTGCAACCGGTACAGAGAACTTCTGGTGTGTAAACAAAGAAGCTTCCGAGGAAGATATCCAGGCAACACTTGATTTCATGAACTGGTGTGTAACTTCTGAGGATGGAACAAAGGCTATGTCAGAAGATATGGGCTTCACAATTCCTTTCAAAACAGCACAGGAATCCACAAACGTATTTGTAAAACAGGATGCAGAGTATACAGCAGCTGGTCTTACACCTGTATCATGGAACTTCACAACAATGCCATCTGAAGAGTGGAAGAACGGTCTTGGTACAGCACTTACATTATATGCAGCAGGAAGCGGTTCCTGGGATGATGTAGTTTCCGCATTCGTTGACAATTGGGCAACTGAGAAAGCTCTTTCCGAATAATCGTAACAGGTAATAAATTTCTTTCCAACAGCATATAATATGTCCGGAAGAAATTCAGGACATAATATAGAATGGTGAACAGGGTGGGGAGGCGAAATACAGCCTCCCCATTTTAATGGGAAAATGATGTAATGTTTTGGGGTGGCGGATAACCTTCCGCAAAGGTGTCATAACAGGAAAAGGAGGAGTGAAAAATGGTAGGAAAATCTCTGAAAAAATGGTGGCCGGTATTTGTTCTGCCAACATTGGCTGCATTTATTATCGGTTTCTTATGGCCGTTTATCTGGGGTATTTATCTTTCATTTTGTAAATTTTCAACTGTAAAAGATGTAGTCTGGGTTGGACTTTCCAACTACCAGAAAATTTTTATCGGCGGTGACTTCAGTCATGCATTCTGGCTGACCGTTGTATTCGCATTTGTTTCCAGTATTCTGATCAATGTGCTGGCATTTTCCATTGCACTGGCTTTGACAAAAGGATTCAAAGGAACAAACGTGTTCCGTACTGTATTCTTCATGCCGAACCTGATCGGTGGTATTGTACTTGGTTATATCTGGCAGACACTGTTAAACGGTCTGCTTTCCATGTGGGGACAGCCTCTTCTGAAGTTGTCTGCAACAAATGGTTTTATTGGAATGATCATTCTGTTGTTATGGCAGCAGATTGGATATATGATGATCATTTATGTGGCTGGTCTTAATAACGTATCTCCGGATCTGATTGAGGCCGCACAGATTGATGGCGCAACCGCAACACAGATCCTGTTTAAAATCAAGATTCCGATGATCATGCCATCTGTTACAATTTGTACATTCCTTACTCTTACAAACGGATTCAAGATGTTCGACCAGAACCTTTCCCTTACAGGCGGAGATCCTGGAAAACAGTCACAGTTACTGGCACTGAACATTTACGATACATTCTACGGACGAAGTGGTCCTGCATGGAAGGGTATCGGTCAGGCAAAAGCAGTTGTATTCTTTGTACTGGTTGTTGCGATCGCATTGATCCAGCTTCGTGCAACATCATCTAAGGAGGTGCAGGCATAATGGCAGATAAGAAAAAAAGTATTATCCCAACTATAATTCTTTCTATAATTTCAATTATCTGGATCTACCCGATTGTTATGATCCTGTTTAACTCCTTAAAAGTGGAGTCCGCAATTACTACATCTGGTGTTTTCCAGTTTCCTACATCTGAGACCTGGAACGGAATCCAGAACTTTATAGCCAGCGTCACACAGATGGATTTCCTGAAATCCTTCTGGTACAGCCTTGTGATCTCAGTTATGTCTGTTGTTTTGATTCTGCTTTGTTGCTCTATGTGCGCATGGTACATTGTACGTGTAAACGGCTTGCTTTCTAAGGTTCTGTATTACCTTTGCGTATTCAGTATGGTTGTTCCTTTCCAGATGGTTATGTTTACCCTGGCAAAAACAGCAGATACTTTGAAACTGAATAATCCATACACCATTTGCATTGTTTACCTTGGATTTGGTGCCGGACTTGCAGTATTTATGTTTACCGGTTTTGTAAAAGGAAGCCCGCTGGAAATTGAGGAAGCTGCCATGATTGATGGATGCAGTCCTCTGCAGGTTTTCTTTAAGATCTTGATTCCGATTTTGAAACCAACCATTATCTCTACTGCAATTCTGGAGCTGATGTGGGTATGGAACGATTACCTTCTTCCAACACTGGTTCTGGATATTAAGAAGTATAAAACAATTCCAATGGCAATCCAGTATTTCCGTGGAAGCTATGGTCATGTGCAGATGGGACCGATGATGGCAAGTATTATGATTGACATTATCCCGATTATTGTTGTATATCTGGTTTGCCAGAAATATATTATCGAGGGAGTTGTTGCAGGTGCAGTTAAGGGTTGATTTCTTTGGGTAAAAGAACGGTTTTTACCTGAGAAATTTGGAGATTATTCCCTTTTCAATATGATACCAGAATGTTAAAATAAAGATAGTTCTTTGCAGAGATGCGAGGGGCTATCTTTATCTTTATATAAGATTTCATGTGCGCCAGACAGAAAAAAAGAGGCAGAAGCAACAGGCAATATGAAATTTCTGGCTTTTCTGACAGGCGGACATAAATGACAGTTGGAAGAGTTGTCCCGGTGTTAAATATAATAAAAGATCGGAGTACCAATATGTACAGAGTTTTGATAACAGACGATGAGAAAATTGAGCGGGAGGGAATTAAATTCCTTCTGGCACAGGAAGAGGGAGAATACGAGATCCATGAGGCTGCCAATGGCAGGCAGGCACTGAATGTATTGCGAAGTGAAGAGATTGATTTTCTTTTAACAGACATAAAAATGCCTCATATGGACGGTCTGGAGCTGGCTAGCAAGGTCAGAGAAGAGTATCCCAATCTTCCAATTGTAATTTTTAGTGGATACAGTGATTTCGCTTTTGCCCAGGAAGCTATGCGTTACGGAGTGAAGGATTACGTGCTGAAGCCGGTTGATCCGGATACCTTTCATACAACTATCGGGAAAGTAAAAGCAGAGCTTCAAAGTATCCGGTCCAAGAAGCAGAAGGAAGAGAAAGGGAAGAATTTTCTTCTTCAGTATTTTCTTCAGACTTACCTGTATTCCGGAAATGAAGAAGTGTTGAAAAAAGCTGGGGAGATTTTAGATGAATCTAATTGGGAGCAGTGGCACTGTGCGATTCTTATCGAATCAGATAAGGCATTTTTTGATAATGTTCCAGATAATATTGATGAGGAACTGATGCAGGGATTGCACCGGAATTTCTTTTACCTGAATCTGAATACCAGACAGTCTGTGCTGTTTTTTTCTGATGTGTACTGCGATTATCAGCTGGTTGCCAAGCATTTATATGACATTTTGAAGCAGAATTACTCTGCAAGTTTTCACCTTGCAGTGAGCAGCCGGTTTGAAGGGCATGAGGCGCTGCCTGAAATTATGTCCCAGTTGGAGCAGACCATGGAGGAGAAATTTTATCATCCAGATGTGCATGTGTTTAATAATGAGGCCTCTGACAGCCAGCCGGTGAATGCGGAGACACAGGATTCCCGTCTGATGGAGAAGATTTCCGAAGACATTTCCCGCAAAGATGTGGAGCAGCTGAAGAAGCATTTTGAGTGTCTGGTGAAGAAATATGAGAATGATACCCGTTTCTCTGCCATGTATGTGAAATTTGTTTTTTCCAATGTGATCCAGGAGCTTTTTCAGGAAAATCAATTCTCTGAGGAGCGGAAGCTGGATCATGAGGTAGAGCGGCTGTACAGTTGTACCAATCTGAAGCAGATCCTTGCAATCACCCAGGAGAATATTAAGGAGTACGAGGAGTTTCTGGAGCGTTCCATGAGTGATTCCAGAGATGAAGTTGCTTCTGTGAAGAATTATATTTACCAGCACTATGCGGAGGATTTAAGTCTTGAGACATTGGCGGAGAAGGTGTATTTGTCTTCTGGCTATCTCAGCTTTATTTTTAAAAAAGAGACTGGTATGAACCTGAACCGCTTTATACGTGTGGTTCGGATGGAAAAGGCGAAGGAGCTTTTGTGTAATTCTAATATGAAGGTGGCACAGGTCAGTGAACAGGTAGGAATCCCCAATGTTTCTTATTTCTGCAGAAGTTTCAGGGAATATTATGGAAGCAGCCCGGAGTCCTATCGGAAAGGAACCGGTGAAGAGGATGAAAATACCGGCAGTCATAAAGAATAAATTTGAGAATATGAAATATCGTCATAAGCTGACTATTCTTCTTGTGACAGCCAGCCTGGTTCCCATGATCCTGCTTGTATTGTATAGTCATGACCGCATGAGCAGTCTGCTCCGGGAAAAAGAAATGGAGGATATGTCTTCCATTCTGGAACAGACCGGAGAGGGAATCGACAGCCAGATAGAAGTTTTTTCCAGTCTTCTGAATTATCTCACTTATTCCCCGGATATTGAGGATCTGATCACTGAGAAAAATATGGATAATTATCAAGCGTATATAAAATATACAGAAGTAGCAGATCCTCTTTTGTCTGTACCAAAGTCTTATCATGATGCCATTATACAGATCCAGTTGTTTGCAGAAAGCATTAAAGTGCGCCATGAGTATACACTTGTGCCTTTGTCAGAGGTGGATAAGGAGTGGTGGTATGACAAACTGGAAGAGGATGTGTCTGTGCAGTGGGTGGTGGACAGCCAGATACCGGAGATTGCAGCTGTAAGGCGGATTTATACTGGCAGAGAGCAGACAGCAGTTCTTTGCGTTACACTGGATTATAATAAGATTTTTCAGCCCTTTGAAAAGATTATTTCTGCAGAATCCGGGGGCATGATCCTGGATAAAGGGGGAAATGTTCTGTTTCAGAAGGAAATGCTGGGTGAAAAGGAAGAAAAGGATTCGGGAGAGGCTGTCTCCAGGGAGTTTCTGGAGTCCGGGCAGGGAGATTATGCTTTTGTAAACCGGAAGAACGCGGCTTGCGGATGGATTTTTTATCTGTATAAGCTGCAATCAGCAGTGGACAGCTCTGTGTCAGGAATCCTGGTCAGCGAGATTCCCCTGATTGCGGCCTGTGTAGCCATAATTCTGGTGTTGGGACTTTCTTTTTCCAGACTTTTTACCAGAAAGATCGAGGAGCTTACCGATAACATGAACCGGGTAAACCAGGGGAGCCGTGAGGTTACGGTGGACAGCAATGCTGGAGATGAAATTGGCCTTCTGGTGCGCAGCTTCCGAAGCATGATGGACGAGATCAATCGTCTGATCCATGAGGTTTATGAGAATAAGATTGCGTTGAAAGAGTTTGAACTGAAGGCACTGACTGCCCAGATCAATCCTCATTTTTTGTATAACTCCCTGTCTGTTATCAACTGGATGGCTATTCGAAGCAATCAGAGGGAAATCAGTAAGGTTACTTTGTCCTTATCTATGTTCTACCGGACTGCTTTGAGTAAGGGGCAGGATATGGTAACTGTGGATAACTGTATTCAGAATATTAAGGCGTATCTGGATATCCAGCTGGTGATGCATGACAATGATTTTCAGGTGATCTGGGACATTGACCCGGAGGTGAAAGGAGATATTGTGCCTAAATTGCTGCTGCAGCCTGTTGTGGAGAATGCATTGGAGCATGGGCTGGACATGAAAGAAGAAGGAGAGAAGATTCTGAAACTGTTTTTTGTAAAGGACGGTGAGGATGTGCTTCTTGCTGTGGAGGATAATGGACCAGGAATGGAACAGGAAGAGGCAGATAAGCTGGTAACTTACAAGGCTTCCGGATATGGTCTTAAAAATGTCAATGACAGAATGCAGCTTCTTTATGGGATGGAGTACGGAATCAAGGTGTTTAGCCAGATTGATCAAGGCACCAGGGTAGAAATGAGAATTCCAAGAGAAAAAGCGGATGAGGAGGCTGTGGCAGCCGGAGAGTTTTCTACGAAAAAGTTTTTGCAGGAACCGGAAGAAGACACAGAGGACACAACAGGAAAGAAAGGTGGAAAAAGTGAAGAAAAAAAATAGAATTCTGGTATTGGGACTGACTTTTTCCATGTTGATTTCGTCTGGTTCATTGACAGGCTGTGATAGCGCAGCTGGAAATATGGGAAAAGAGACAACGGGTGTGGAATACGAAGAAGCAGATTATGAGCTTTCTGAGGAATCATGCAGTGATTCAGGAATTGATGCAGCTGACCCAGGCACTGTAGACAACGAGACGGAAAAGACAGCAGAAAACAGAACGGATGCAGAGAAAAGTACAGAAACAGAAGAATCCCAGACAGATAATTCTACAGATAGCGGATTGTGGAAAAAAGCTTCCACAACTCCGTATGGAAAGTACCCGGAGCTTGTGACTTATACTTTAGGACAGATGAGCGGTGCCAATAATTCCAATCTTCCAGCAGGAAATACCTACGAAGACAGCGCTTATACCAGATATCTGAAAGAGATTCTGAACGTGCAGAATGAAAATGCCTATATGGAGCGGGAGGATCGCTACGACGAGTATGTGAATGTGCTGGTAAATGATCACACTTTGCCGGATGTACTGGTGGTTTCAGACAGGGAGACTTTAAATGTTCTTGTGGAAAATGACATGGTGGAGGATCTGACTGAGGTTTATGCAAACTGTACCTCCCCGAGAATCAAGGCCATGTATAACAGCTATGGTCCCCAGCTTCTCGGTGCAGGAACCTTTGATGGTAAGCTGATGGCGCTTCCGGAAGCAGTAATCGACCACGGTCCCTGCCTTTTGTGGATGAGAAAGGACTGGATGGACCAGCTAGGCCTTGCAGAGCCAAAGACTCTGGAAGAGGCTATGGATATTATCCAGGTTTTTCAGGAAAACAGGATGGGAACAGAGGAAGGGGAAGATCCTGTGGGACTTGTGTGTGATACCAATTTTGTGTCTACTACCAGTCAGAATTATTCGGTGGAACCTGTTTTTGAAAAATTTTATTCTTATCCAAGAAGATGGATCAAGGACAAAGACGGGGAAATTGTCTATGGTTCTTTGACAGAGGAGACCAGATCTGCCGTTGCTTATTTGCGTGAGCTATATGAAAGAGGAATACTGGATCAGAACTTTGCCCTGCGTGCTCAGAATAATCTCCGTGATCTGGTAGTGGAAGGTAAATGCGGTGCGTTTTTTGGACTTTGGTAGGCACCGAATAATCCGCTTATGGATGTGGCTGAGAATGATCCGGAAGCAGACTGGGAGCCTTATTACCTTACTGCTGAATACCAGGAAAAAGATAACGTTTATGCTTCTTTTCGGGACAACAAATATGTGGTTGTGAGAAAGGGTTACGAACATCCGGAAATTGTAATGAAAATTATCAGTGTTCTGTTTGATTACAGCCGGTTCGAAGATGAGGAAAATGCGGATGAGATCAACAGTTATTTTGCTTTGAATGTGGACCCTACAGCCAGACCGCTGGTTATTAATGTGGATTATAATGAGGCAATTTATAATGTTACGAAGGATATCAGGAGAGTAATGTCCGGCAAGCAGAAGGCAAGTAATTTAAGCGCACTGGAGAAGTCTTACTATGATGCCTGTATGAAGTATTTGAGCGGGAAAAATGTAACTGTAGAGGACTGGGCTGCGTACAAGTCCAGAATTTCAGCAGTGGGCGTGCTGGTTGACGGCCATTATAGTTCGGTGCGCAGAACATATCTGGTTGATTCGGATGGAGAGATTCCCAACATGCTTGCTTCCCTGGAGAAAAATGCCTTTATTCAGATGATCATGGGAGAGCAGCCCATGGATTACTTTGATACCTTTGTGGAAGAGTGGTATGACCAGGGGGGAAGGGAACTGACCGAGAAGATCAGAGAGGAGAATTCGTAATTTATGCGAGAGGAATTATTTAGGAATTGTACCTTATGCCCCCGGAAGTGTAATGTGAATCGTCTGGAGGGCAAAAGAGGATATTGTGGCATGGACAGTACTATAAGGGCTGCCCGTGCCGCTCTTCATATGTGGGAGGAACCTTGTATTTCAGGAAAAAAAGGATCAGGGGCTGTTTTTTTCTCTGGCTGCGGCTTGCGGTGCTGTTTCTGCCAGAACCGGGATATTGCCATTGGGGATTCCGGAAAAGAAATTTCAGTGGAGCGGCTTGCTGAAATTTTTCTGGAATTGCAGGAAAAAGGGGCGGCAAATCTGAATCTGGTCACTGGGGCGCATTATGTGCCGCATATTATTTTGGCGTTGGAGCTGGCCAGAGGAAAGGGAATGAATCTTCCAGTCGTGTACAATTCCAGTGGGTATGAGAGCGTGGAAACTATCCGGAGACTGGATGGCTATGTGGATGTATATCTGCCAGATATGAAATATATGGAGCCTGAATTGGCTGCTGCTTTTTCCAACGCAAGGGATTATCCGCAGGCGGCGCAGAGTGCAATTGCCGAAATGATGCGTCAGACCGGTCCCTGTCAGTTTGCGGAGGATGGATATATAAAACGCGGGACAATTGTTCGTCATCTGATTTTGCCAGGGCATACCAAAAATTCTATTGCAGTATTGAAATATCTGTACCGGACTTATGGGGAGGATATTTTTATCAGCGTAATGAACCAATATACGCCTGTCTGGAAGAATGAGAAATTTCCGGAACTGAATCGGAAAGTGACCAGACGAGAGTATGAAAAGGTGTTGGACGCTGCCATTGAGCTTGGAATCGAAAATGGCTATTTTCAGGAAGGGGAGACCGCGGAGGAAAGTTTTATACCGGCGTTTGATTATGAAGGGGTATGAAAGAAAAAGTATTATGCACGAATCCGATGATATAGTTCCAGAGGATATTTGTGGTGACTTTGAAGTTGAGTAAACGAACAATTGGTATGGGGAGAAAAAGCCTGCTGACTACTGTTTTGAAGCTGCCCAGCAATTGCCGGGCAGTATTAGAGCGTGTTTAAAAAAGGTTTTCTGTGAGATGTGTATTGCTGTTACGGTTATCTTTATGACCAGCAGCATATGCTATTTTGCTTCAGGTGCACAGCTTGCAGAGCAGGGATTGTCAAAGCCTGGATTGAAAGCGTAGAAGTTTTTAGCATCCAACTGTTCCTGGATGGAGCGAAGTGCTTCACCAAATCGTTGGAAATGTACCACTTCCCTTGCACGCAGGAAACGAATAGGATCAGCAACTTCCGGGATATTTCGTACTACACGGAGAATATTATCATAAGTGGAGCGTGCTTTCTGTTCTGCTGCAAGGTCTTCAAATAGATCCGTGATTGGATCACCTTTACTCTGGAATTCGCAGGCATTAAATGGAACACCCCCTGCTGCCTGTGGCCACACGCCAACTGTGTGGTCAATATAATATGGTCCCAGCCCGGAATTCTCAATTTCTTCCATAGTGAGGTCACGGGTAAGCTGGTGAACCATGGTGGAAACCATCTCCAGATGCGCCAGTTCTTCAGTACCGATATCATTAAGCACAGCTGCAGAGGTTCGGTTCGGCATGGTAAAGCGCTGGGAGAGATAGCGCATAGAAGCACCGATTTCTCCATCCGGGCCACCGGAGTCCGATACCCTATAATAGATAAAATTCACTTGTTTTTTGGAAAAAAGTTAAATCTGAATTAAGAAATAGTACAATCGTAACCTGTGAAAAATTGATATGTTTTAGATGATAATATCAAAATACACCATTTCAGCCTCTTTGTCAAATACAATCTGATCGACTATAGTTCGAATAAAGTTCCCTTTTGTACTACTTTCGGCAGCAGGATCCAGGAGAACATCATACACACTTCGAATCTGCGAAAGGACATTATCCCTGGATGAATCTTCTGGTTTTTGTGCTTCCAGTTCTTTGATATTCTCTAAAAGAGATTCTCTTTGTTTCTGTAGTCTTATCTTGTTTTCTTTGTATTCTTCCAAAGTATCAATCTCATTTTCATAGGCAAGCTTAATGCGCAGCTCCCGGGTTGAAAGTCTGGCCAGTTCCTGCTTCAGCTGTTCCAGTTCCTCATTTTGCGCCGGCGCAGTTGTTTTGGGGACATACTGAAAATCTGCGCCATCCAGAAGCTGCTTCAGGTAATCAATGACAAGCTGCTCCATTTTCTTTACTGAGATGGCCACGGAGGTTTTGTGATAACCCTTTGCGTATTTCCAACACTGAAAGTAAGGACAGGCTCCGGATCCGGTGTAGGAGAGGGTGGCGCCACAGATGGAGCATTTGATCAGACCGGAAAGCCAGTGCTTACAGGTGGAGGCATTCCGGTGTTTTGCTGGTCTTCGTCTGGCATCCATAAGCTTGATGCGCTTGTCAAGCTGTTCTGTGGTATAACGTGCTTCATGGGTTCCCTCAAAAGTCTGTCCATTCCAGTTTACAATGCCGGCATAAAAGGGATTGCGCAGGATATAGTCAATATTGCGCCGCTCAAACAGATTTCCCCGCTTGGTCCGGTAGCCCAGAGCATTACATTTTCTGGCAATGGCCGTGGTGTCCTGGCAGTAGTCATCATACTGGGACATAATGTAAGAGACAATTTTGAATTCCTTTTCATTGATCTTATAGGGCTTTCCGTCTCCGACTGCATCATATCCAAGAGGAGGCGAAATCTGATATCCCTGTTTTAATGCCTTTTCACCCATGCCGCGGAGCACTTCACCGGACAGACGGATAGAGTAGTATTCATCCATCCATTCAATAATACGCTCAATCAGACTGCCGAAAGGTCCATCTATAACCGGCTCAGACACGCTGATCACGTCCACACGGTCCTTTTTCAGCATACTCTTATAAACGATGGATTCCTCCTGGTTGCGGGCAAATCGGCTGAATTTCCACACCAGGATCACATCATAGGGATGTTCCGGAGATTTGGCCTGTGCAATCATTCGCTGGAATTCTTTTCGCTTCTTTACATTACGCCCAGAGACACTCTCCACAAAGACTGCGTCCTTCTGGACAACAATCCCATTACTCTTGGCATAGTCCAGGAGCAGACGCTTCTGCGCGTCCGGAGACAGTTCATCCTGCTCGTGAGTACTGACACGGATATACAGTGCTCCCATGCGCAGATCATCAGATTTTTGTTCGGTCATGGTATCACCTCGATTATAATTATGTAAAAATAAGTACAAAAATAACAGCCAGCGCGAACAAAGGTTCCGCTTGCATGGCTGCCCCGAAGATGATACAATATTTTTGCTGAAAATAAGGTGCATCTTCGGATGTGCTGGCCGGTTCCTGTTAGCGCAGGAGCCGGTTTTTCTTTTATTAGTTAATTCCAAGCTCTTTCATCAGATCTTCCTGGGAAATGGAAGGCTGATAGTCTGGATCACCAGCCTTGTAAGCTGCTATTGCAGCAAGCTCATCTGGATAAGGGGCAACTTCTTCTGCATTGCTTAAAGCAAATGCTCCTTGGATTAAGTGCGCTTTAGCTGGTTTTATCTCGGAGTGAGTAGTTTCTGTGCCATCATTAAGTGTCATAAATGGATACATCATAATTTTAGCATCTTACCTTTTATAATAAATGTCTCGTTGTTTGTTCGATAATAAGGGCAACATTTGGGAAATTTATTTAGTTGATAGGAACATTAAATATTGCAGAGTATTTTGTATAGCTGTTTCCTGCATAATTATCAATATACACTTTTAAAGGCCCTTTGTGGTCTACTGCAATGCAACTCTGTGCATGGCATTTAGCCCCAACAGGAATACACTGTGGAAAATATGTAGGAGAGTTTGGATAGTCATATCCTGCATATCCATTAGAATCTATAACTCTTTCTATACCTAATGATATAAATAAACCATCCATCATGTCGTCAGTATATCCAATGTTTTCATAAGTATAATCAATTAAATATACAGCCGCAGGATTTTTGTCTGAATATGGATTCCTTTCTGACATTTCGGTAGCATAATTAATCGTAATTTTCCACTGACCTGGAACCGTCCATGTTTGTCCAAGGTTGAATACTGGTGTTGAAACGGTTGTGTCATTGCTATTGTTTGATGGTGCAGGAGTGGTCACGGTCAGTGACTGCGAAAACTCATAAGTAGAAACTTTTGCGGTAATAAAAACAGTACCAGCTTTTTTTGCAGTTACTTTCCCTTTTGAGTTTATGGACACAACAGAACTATCACTGGAAGTCCATTTTATTTTTTGTTTTGTTCCAGAAACCTTAAACTGATAAGATTTACCAACGGATAGAGAAGCTGTTTTCTTTGACAATTTAGGCGTTTCTACAATCAGCTTACATTTGTAGGTGATTTTTCCCTTTTTAGCGGTGATTGTAGTCTTTCCTTTTTTCTTAGCAGTTACAATTCCTTTAGAGGATACAGTAGCAACTTTTTTATTAGAGCTTGTCCATTTGAATTTAGAACCAGAAATTTTTAATTTGGCAAGTTCTGTAGTGCAGATATATGCCGTAACTGTTTTTCCCTTTTTTAATTTGATTGCTGAACGGTATCCGCCGCCGGTTACGGAACTTGCTCCGGAGACATTCTGACTAGAAGAATTAGTTCCTGGAATAGAGGCTGTAGGATTGTCGCTGAATCCACTTCCGTCTCCGAAATCTTCTGCATATACTGGCGTAAAGGCTAGTAGTATGCACATAACTAAGGAAATTAGTAGTGACTTTTTCTTTCTCATATAAAACCCTCCCATAATATTTTTTATTAAAACGCCGGAGCGAATTAATCTGTTTTACTTACTGTTTTCATCACTGTAAATGAAGGTTCAAAAAAGATAATGTAATTATCAACTGTAGCATAAACCCCATGTATGGAATGATAACAGTCCAGCGCTTCTTTCAAGTATTCCGCAGTCGCATCCAGATACTCAGCCATCTCATACAAACTCCGGCATCCAGCTTCATAGGCCTGTACAATCCCAATCAGCCCAATCTTAAGATTATATCCGTAAAGCCGCGCCCTGTATTCCTGCTTGCGGTTCATAACATCATTCTGATCAAGAATGTTTCCAACAGTGGTGTAGTGGTGACCAAGCTCTTCTGCCAGGATGCAGGACTTTTCTGCCTTGGTGGGAAGTGAACGGTTGATAGCAATCCGATTTTTGTATATTCGCCCACCATAACCCGGAATATTTTTCTCTTTAACAATCAGATGTTCCGAATCGGATATAGTTAATAATTCTTCATAAGTCAAGCGAAATCATCCCCTTTCTAAAGGGCTTATCAAATTAGCAGTAGTAACTGATCTGATGGAATGTTGAATACCAAAGATCGAGAATATCTTTGCTTCGTGCTTCAATAGTCTGCATAATAAAACGAAGTTGTTTATCTGGAATTTTTGATTTATTATGACAAAGAAGACAGCCTCCATTACGTGTAATCCATATTTTCGTAGCGGAAGGCGAAGGAATACCCTGGCATACATGGACATGCACTGGCTCTAAAGGATCATTTTCGTTTACCCAGAAATATACGATATAAGAACCGATTTTAAAAACTCGAGGCATTATCCATTCCTCCTTCAAAGCCGCCTTCGCGTGCCAATTGCATGATTATGTGAGCAACAGAGGCTAAATAATCCTGGAAGTATTTGATTTCTTCATCTGAGAAACCTTCGATATTCTCCCATTTGTAATCGGGCAACCAGCAGGAAGCAGAATGGAAACCTCCATGGACTGGTTTTTCTATACGAACTTCAACCTGTTCACGTCCATCTTTTTCAAGAGATTCTGAATGGACGATTTCGGTATTGTCGTTAAGTGTCATAAATGGATACATCATAATAAAAACCCCTTTCTAATAAAAGATATATATAGATTTAATTATAACTCCGACTTTTTTATTCCCATTCGCTATCATCGAACATAATGTCATCCGCGTGTTTCTTTTCCTCTTCAGTTGCGTTCCTATCATTTGCAGCATTCGGCAGCAGTTCTTCTTCCATCTGCTGGGTGGAGAGAAGTGTCTTGGAGTAGGTGAGAACTCGCTGCTGGTTATCGGAAGAGAGTTGAAGGTATATTTCGTTAAGTTCTTTTTGCTTCCCTCGGAAGAGCAAAATATTATTTGCTAATTTTTGATAAACATCATCAGATGCTTCCTTGCCAGAAAAATAAGCGTCTATTTTTTGCCAGCCAGAAGCAATTTCGGATATAAGAGCTTGGGCGGATAGATTATCTTCTTTTATTAGTTTTTCATATACGCCAACCAGTTCGTAATCGTGCACTGAACAAATGATTTCCTGGTTTGAATCTGTGATGGTAACTATGTCGCTTCCATCTGAATCAATAATAACGTAGCCTGCCTGCTGAAGAAGTTCTTCTGCCTCATCCCAAATTGCATCATGGGTAATTATTTTTTGATCTTCGTAGTCTCTTTCCATTGGAACGTCAAATCCCATTAGCCACGCTTCGTTTACATTTAATGCAAGGCTAAGTGCATCAATATTATTTTGACGGGGTTTGTATTTTCCGGAGATATAGGAACTGAGCTGACCTTTGTCAATTTTGGCCTTTTCCGCTAATTCACTTTGTGTTATTTCACGTATTTTAATCGCTTCTTTTATTCTATCCTTTATCTCAGCTTTACTCAAAATGCAATCCTCCTTAAAGATTTCTTTAAAAGCATTATAAATCATGGTTGAGAAAAGTTCAATACAAATTTATAAAAATTGAGAAAAACTTAAAAAATGGTATTGACGTACTGTGGAAACAATGCTATGATACATGCAGTTGAGAAAAACTCAACCGGCAGGAGGTGAAAAAAATGCCAAGTACTTATGATTACAGAAAATTAAGAGGAAGAATAAAAGAAAAATTTGGAACGCAAGCTGAATTTTCAAAAAATATAGGCCTCTCGGAAGTTTCTGTGAGTAATAAGCTTAATAATGTTGTTGACTGGGGGCAAGAAGAAATGGAGCGCACAATTGCTGTATTAGAAATTCCATATTCCAATATACATGCATATTTTTTTACTCACACAGTTGAGAAAAACTCAACTGAAAAGGAGAAACAATGAACAGCCTGGTATATCTAAGAAATAATGAAGCTGTATGCAGTAGCTTACAGGTGGCGGAGAAGTTCGGTATGAGACACGACAATGTGTTACGTGCTATTGATGATCTGTTAAAGTCGCTCCTCAATTTTGAGGAACGTGAAAAGATGTTCATTGCCAGCAAACGAAAGGCAGCAGACAGACAATATCACAGAATGTATCTGATGAACCGGGATGGCTTTTCGCTTCTGGTAATGGGCTTTACCGGAAAAGAAGCCCTTGAATGGAAATTGAATTATATCAAAGCATTCAACCAGATGGAAAGTATTATTCAGGAAAAATCAACGCAGGATTGGGTTGAAACAAGGAAAGCAGGAAAGCTCACGAGAAAAGCTGAAGCCGACACGATTAAAAATCTCGTTGAATATGCTAAAGGACAAGGAAGCCAGCACGCAGACAAATTGTACATGACCTATTCGAAACTCGCAAATAAAATGTCTGGAATTTCTAAGAGAGACGAGGCTACGGTCACACAGCTTAACAATCTGTCTCTTATGGAACACATAATTTTGTGTGTAATTGCTTCTGGGATTGCAGAAGGAAAACATTATAAAGAAATCTACCAGGATTGCAAGAAGAGATTAGAGACAGTAAAGGATTTGGCGTGTTTAGATCAGAGTGCATAAAACAAAATACAGATTTAAGAAATGGAAATCAAGAGAAAGGCGGTAAAGTCATTGGAAAGTTTGAAGGTAAACAAAGCAATTTTGCTAAAAGCAGATGATAGTTTGACGGAAGCAGAAAATGCGTTAAAAAAAGGAAAATTCCAGAGTGTACAGTTGATGGATAATCTTACAGCAAAAGGAACAGAATTCCAAAAGCTTTATAGCTGGGATGACTGCTGTATTATGTCGGAGATTTTGCTGGATTATGTTGTTGAAACAGAAAAAAAGATAGAGGAAATAAGAGAATCCTTTGACTTGTTATGGAATCAAAACTCAGAAAAGGCAGAAGAAAAAAAATAATGGAAGGAGGGCGCAAACAATGAATGAGCAAATAAACCGTCTGGCATCCGAGTTTATTCCTGAATTGTCAAAAGCCTCCCAAGACGACTATCTGCAAATTAAATTGATGATGTTGTCCGTAGTAAGACATAAAGCGGTAGATGCATTTTTACATAAAGTTTTCAAGTTGGCAGAAGAAAGAAGACCCTTGTTGCTGGAGGTATCGTGAAGTAACTCCATACAACCATATTCCATACCATATTAACAGGAGGTGATCTCGGGTGGAAATCAAAATAGTTCCAAGATTTTTTATAAACAATGTGTCATACACTATTGATCAGCTTCCCAAAGAGCAGGTTGCGAAGATTGTTGAGGAGCGTGTTGATCTGGCAATGTCCAGAATCAATTTCGAAAGACAGAAGGCTGTCGGGTAAGGCAGCAGAAAGGAGACAAGCTATGAAACGTAACATTATCTTATCCGCCATTATCGGCACACTTGCTACCTACCTGCCGTTCTGGCAGTGGGACGGACTGCAGGTTGCAGGAGCAATGGCATTATCAATGCTTGCGTGGATGCTGATACAGGGCACAGAGCCAGGAGGGAGAAAAACATGTTAAGAAAAGAAGTTTCTGAGTTATTTAGTCTGTGTATGCAGGTAACAACCGAGACATCAGCATTCGTTTTATTTCGAATGAGTTCCCGCACGAAGGCCTGTCATATAGAGATTACTGATAAGGGATATGACTATAATGGTAGAACAGATGGTAGTTATTCTATTTACTTTGACAATGAATTGCTTGGGAAAAGTTCCCAAAAAGAGTACGAAGCGGCCATGGAGCATCTTTCCAGGCTGTTAAAAGAAAATGGATCCTGAGAGTGGGAGCTCATCAGGATCCGGTGTCCAATGGACAAAAATAGTTTATCACCCTCTTATTGTAGAGGAGAAAGAGAGAAAAATCAATGAAAACATTAAAAATTTCAGCAGATAACGAAATCTCAATTATTGATGTGAATTTTGACGATTTCAAGAGTATTCAAAAAACTTTAGGAGGCCATTTTGAAACTGTCCATACCGTCAAAATGAATAATTACTTTCAGGGACCAGTGATTATGTTGGTAGATGAGGAAGGGTATTTTAAGAATTTGCCATTAAATCGTTTTGGAAGCTGGATGTACGACATGCCAAGACATGGTTCTCCAATCTTAGGAGATGTGCTTCTGGCGGAAGCGCGTTATGAAGATATTATGGCAGTGCAGGAACCAGAAAAACTGATGGAGAAACTGCTAAATGATTTTGAGTTTTTGAAAAGGAGAAAAGATAAGATATGAGCATGAAGATTAACCGTCTCGAAATCGAGAATGTAAAACGTATCAAAGCAGTAAAGTTGGAACCTGCGCAGAACGGCCTGACTATCATTGGCGGAGATAACCAGCAGGGCAAAACATCAGTCCTGGATTCCATTGCATGGGCACTTGGCGGGGAGCGCTACAAACCTTCCCAGAGTACAAGGGAAGGCTCCATGGTGCCGCCGAACTTACATATTGTGATGAACAATGGTCTGGTGGTAGAGCGTAAAGGAAAGAACAGTGCCCTCAAAGTCACAGACCCGAATGGTCAGAAGGCCGGACAGCAGCTGCTTAATGAATTTGTGGAACAGCTTGCCCTGGATCTTCCAAGATTTATGGAAGCTTCCGGGACAGAGAAGGCGAAAGTGCTTTTGCAGATTATTGGTGTGGGACCTCAGCTTGCAGAACTGGAACAGGAAGAGAAAGAGCTTTACCAGGAGAGGTTATATGTAGGACGTACCGCTGATCAGAAAGAAAAATTTGCCAAAGAGCAGCCTTATTACCCGGATGCTCCAAGAGATCTGGTGTCACCCTCTGAGCTGATCAGACAGCAGCAGGAGATCTTGGCAAAGAATGGAGAGAACCAGAGAAAACGTGAGCAGGCTGCACAGCTCCGGGAATCTGTGAAGCGCGCCCATGAGGAAGTAATCAGATTGTCTGAGCTTCTGGAAGCAGCTAAGCAGAAACATCTGCAGCTGGTAAAAGATCTGGATATTGCAGAGACTTCTGCAAAGGATCTGACGGACCAGTCCACAGAAGAACTGGAAGCAAATATCTCCAATATCGAGGAAATCAACCGTAAAGTCAGAGCCAACCTAGATAAGGAAAAAGCGGAGGATGACGCCAAAGAGTACCGTACCAAATACGACAATCTTACAAAGCAGCTGGAAGAGACCAGAGATAAGAAGAATGAGCTTCTGACCTCTGCAGAGCTTCCGCTTCCAGAGTTATCTGTAAAAGATGGAGAACTGATCTATAAAGGCCAGAAGTGGGACAACATGTCCGGAGCGGAACGGCTGAAGGTTTCTACAGCAATTGTTCGCAAACTGAACCCGCAGTGTGGTTTCGTTCTTCTGGACAAGCTGGAACAGATGG
>OHAU01000503.1_pt1 | contig 55499 bp, 55 predicted proteins | sample 1577181 | NCBI WGS metagenome assembly OHAU01 (sample SAMEA3541472, study PRJEB24748) | human gut metagenome | biome: human gut; feature: human-associated habitat; material: faeces | place: China | collected 2012 | reverse complement strand
GTTTTAAACTTTGGTAGAAGTCTTGAACTCTTTGTATTTACATAACTATTTGCCTCTATCATTATTATTACACGAACCCCCAAAAGAAGTCTAAAACTATTGCATTTTTACTATCATCAATGCTTAGAAATATTACTCCTCTATTGTTCAATAAAGTTCTTGCTATGTTCAAACGAGAATGCATGAATGAAAGCCATTTTGAATACTTATAACTATCAAATGATGCTATTAAATCATCATTATAAACAAATTCTTTTCCTATGTTATATGGTGGGTCTAGTTTCTTACTGTCTTTGATACAATTAAACTTTTCCTTTGAACTCTGAAACTATTCCTCTGTACTCTGAAACTTTTTATATTTGGGCATAGAAAAAGACGGTATCGATACCGTCTTATAATGAAATTAAATTTTATATTATAACTAGATTTGATTAAATATTTAATTTTTTACATCAAATTCTGCAAATCTACTATATCAATTCCCATAATCCTTAAAATATCAGTAAATGCTACAGTATTAAATTCATTTTGAAATCTTTCAAATATTTTCTTCAACTCTACACTGAATTTTTGAAAATACCTCTTATCAAGTAAAACTTTCAAATAAAATACTGCCACTACAATTCTCTTATTATCATAATTACAACAACCGTAATATCTTGCAATATTTGCAACTCTAACATTCCCAAAATTGGAATTATATAATCTCTCATCATGAGCACATTTATTTCTGACTAAATTGACGATTTTTAATGCTGAGCCAAGGTCTTCGCTTGAAAATCTAGGCATTGATGTTGTATTGTACTGTTTCTTATATTTGTCTGAATAATATTTTGCAATAGTATTTTTATCTGTATCTAATAAAATATCATATAAATGAGCTAAATTGCCGATAGTAAGGTAATTTACTAATACCCATAGTGGCACTGATCCATGTTCTTCTATGTAATGTTTTATTGCACCATTTTTATCAACTTTATCATGAATTGTTTTTGTTAAAATTGATATTTGTTGCAGGACCTTTTTAGGGTTATCATCAACATAATTCTTTATTTCCAAATATGAATTTGGCTTTGGGTATTTTTTTGAAAATTCGTGTGATATTACAGTTTTAAACGAGTTTTCAAAAATCAATATATACTTTAAGAAAAGCATTCTTAACTCTCTGTCAAATAAAAATAGTGCTCTTAATTCATTAAAATGAGTATTTGGTAAATATTGCTCCGGATCTAATGCATTACCCGCAGAATCTTTTTGCAAAAATAAATCTTTATATCTATTAATTACATTATAATAATTTTCTTGTTCTAAAAATCTTTTCGGACGTCCATCTTTAGGTACAATAAGTCCTCTTTTTCTTAAAATTACTAATTGTTGATTAAAAGTTTTATATTCTTTCATACCTATTCTCCATAAAAAAACGGCCAGGGCATCGTATGCTTCCTGACCTAATCTTATGAATAAATTATATATTCCCAATCACTATTTGTCAAGTGCCATTAGCCACTTTTTATCCTCACTATAACTTATTTATTTGTTATAATTATAGCATAATTTCCGTTTTTTGGCTATACTAACTTAATATATAACCGGATACCCCTTCAATAGTAACATGAAATCTTTCTGCTTTTCTATCTATTTAGTTCTATCTGGCTTCCATCAAGGAACGTAAATTCAACCTTTCCATCATGATGAACTGTAAGGTAGTCTACCATGCTAAGCCATATATTTTTATCAAACTCTGTCATCAGTTCCTGCTTTTCAAGTCCTGTATAAAATCCTCTACCTCATCACGCTTGGATTGTTTTTCTATGATAGTTTGCTTGATATCATCTAGCTTTACCTTTGTAGCATTAAACCTATTTACTAGGCTGGTATATCCTATTCCATATTGTTTCTTATTCTTTTAAAAGTTTCCAAATGAATTTCGTGAGTAAAATTTTCTATTAAAATTTCATAGCTATCATCAAAAAACTTTTTTATGCTTTTTTTAGCACCTATATCTGCCATTGTGTATATGATATAAATTCCTTGTAAAATCGCTTTTGTAACCAAGGGATCGCCTGCTGAATAAGAAATTATCTGGCTGAAACCAAGATATAGTTCATCCTCCACAGAATAAGTTTGATAGATTATTTTTACATCTTCGTCCTCTTTCAGGATTATAAAATGATTGTCTGTAGATAATAGTTTTCCAAGTAATGATGACATTTTATTTATACACATTATTGCAGTATTTGGATCATTTATGCCAGGGCTTAGGGCCATATTCGCAATTTCAGTTAAGCTTACAATTCCACGGTGATAATCTTCTTCTCTATTATTGTAAGCATTTATTAAAAACAATGGACTTAATTTTTCTTTTAATTCTTTTTTATCATTATCATCTAACTCACATTGAAATATATTTAATTCTCCTATGCTTTCTCCTTTGATCGTGTACTCACCAATCCTCTTGTTTATAGTAAGTTCTGCTTTTATGCCATTAAGCTCTTTAAAAATCTCATCTGCTTTTATTTCAAATAAATAACCTGAATTCTCAGCTACAATTGATAACTTTGTAGATTCGTCGCCTTTTTCATAATGCTCAGCTTTTTCTCTTTGTTCTACCTCTTTATCAATAAGTTTTTCGCAGTCACTAAATATATATTCAATAATATTTGATATTTTTATATTATCAAGAACCCGTCTTGAGAAAGCTATAAAACTAAGCATTGCAATTATGGCATAGGCTATTCCAAAACTTCCAGCTACAACGTGTTGGTCTGGGCCAAAGTCTTGCAATAGTAGGATACTAATTACTGAATAGAAAAAACCACTTACAAATATACCATATAAACCAAGGACTCCTGTCCTATCTATGAAACTCTGAAGCAATCTAGGTGATATGCTACTGCTATATTTATTAAGTACAGTGACAATAGTTGTAAAACAAAAAATACTTATAGTCAAAAATATCCCAGATATATTAGAAAGGAAATTTACCGACACTTCAACCGATAGCAATAGTTGTTTGGGAATATAAGATTTAATTGCAATATATTGATGATCAAAAATCCAAGTAACTAAAAGAAGCGATACTGTTAAAATTATAAATCTTGACATCCTTAAAAAATTTTTATTATTAAAAAACCACAATTTGATTTTGAACAACATACATCAATCCTCCTGTTTTAATATTGTGATTATAAAACTATATTATCATATTATTGAATTTTGTCCAATATGAAATGGTGTATTCATCTTGAAGCTGTCGACAAGCTAAGTGCCTTAAAATAAAACAACTCCCTTTTAACTCCCTTGATATAATTTTAAAAGGTGTACCCCTTGCGATACAAGAGGTACACCGATTTATTATACTACTCCCACTCAATAGTTCCAGGAGGTTTACTAGTGATGTCATAAACAACCCTGTTAACTCCTTCAACTTCATTGATTATCCTGTTACTTATTCTCTCAAGCACTTCATAAGGTATCTTGTACCAGTCTGAAGTCATACCGTCGCTTGATGCAACAGCTCTGATACCTACTAGATAAGCATATGTTCTCTCATCGCCCATTACACCAACTGTCTTAACGTCTGGTAGTGTAGCGAATGCCTGCCATATTTCCTTGTATAGGTCGGCCTTTCTTAGCTCGTCCATGTATACAGCGTCTGCTTCTCTAAGGATATCGCACTTTTCCTTTGTTACTTCACCGATTACCCTGATACCTAGTCCTGGTCCTGGGAATGGGTGTCTAAATATTAGGTTCTCTTCTATACCAAGTTCAAGACCAATCTTTCTTACTTCGTCCTTGAATAGCTCTCTTAGTGGTTCTATTATTTCCTGGAAGTCTACATCTTCAGGTAGTCCTCCAACGTTGTGGTGAGACTTGATAGTTGCTGAATCACCTAGTCCACTCTCTATAACGTCTGGATAGATTGTTCCCTGTACTAAAAAGTCCATCTTTCCTAGCTTGTGAGATTCTTCTTCAAATACTCTGATGAATTCTTCACCGATTATTTTTCTCTTTGCTTCTGGTTCAGTAACACCAGCAAGCTTTCCTAAGAACCTATCTTCTGCATTTACTCTTACAAGGTTCATGCCGAATTTTTCTCTAAATATTCTCTCTACGTCGTCACCCTCGTTCTTTCTTAGTAGACCGTGGTCAACGAATACGCATGTAAGGTTCTTGCCTATTGCCTTGTGCATTAGGGCAGCAGCTACTGATGAGTCTACTCCTCCTGATAGGGCACAAAGGGCCTTCTTGTCTCCAACCATTGCCTTTATTTCTGCTACCTTATCATCTATAAATGAGCTAGTAGTCCAGTCTCCTGATACTTCACACACATTGTATAAGAAGTTCTTTAGGATCTTGTCTCCATCTAGTGAATGTTCAACTTCTGGATGGAACTGTACTCCGTATAGCTTCTTGGCAACGTTCTGCATAGCTGCTACTGGGCAGTTCTTTGTAGTTGCAACTACTTCAAAACCTTCTGGAGCCTGAGATATATAGTCTGTATGACTCATCCATACCTGATTTGTATCTACACCTTCAAATATTGTTGACTGGCCGTAGTCTATGATAGTCTTACCATATTCTCTAGTCATGTTGTCACCCTTTTCAACTGTTCCGCCTAATAGGTGAGCCATCAGCTGGTCTCCGTAGCATATACCTAGGATTGGCACTCCAAGTTCAAATATTTCCTCTGAGATCTTTGGAGAATCTTCAAGGTAGGCACTGTTTGGCCCTCCTGTGAATATTATACCCTTAGGATTCTTTTCCTTTATCTTTTCAATCCCACATGTATATGGAAGTATTTCACAGTATACATTGTTTTCTCTGACTCTTCTAGCTATCAGCTGGTTGTACTGGCCACCAAAGTCTATTACAAGAACTATTTCGTGTTTCATATTGTCTCCCTTCTTATCTTAGCGAGTTCGAATCTGGCTTGTAGCATACTTTTGTATAGTAATCTTCCCTTTCAAGCTTACGAACTATTTTTTTCTCTTTTGATATTTTTTTCGTTGTTTTTATCTTACATAACAATTATTATACCATATTTTTAAGGTTTTTTTGCACAAACTTGTTAATGATTTACAAGTTTTACACGTATATATTTATGAAAATTGACTGACCTTTCTTAACATCAATTTTTATACCTGAACATGCATTAATTATATATTCCATAATTTCCCTCCTTATATAAAATAATGCAACAGGATAGGTCTAAGTCCATCTCCTGTTGCATAATACTTACTTATTTAGTTCCGAATAATCTGTCTCCAGCATCACCAAGACCTGGTACTATGTACTTGTGGTCGTCTAGCTTTTCATCTACTGCTGCAACGTATATGTCCACTTCTGGGTATGCAGCGTGTACTGCTTCTATACCTTCTGGAGCTGCTACAAGGTTTATCATTCTGATATTATTTGCTCCCTTTTCCTTTAGTAACTGGATTGCTGCTGTAGCTGATCCACCTGTTGCTAGCATTGGGTCTACTAGGAATATTTCTCTATCGCCTATATCTTCTGGTAACTTACAGTAATATTCTACAGGTTCGCAAGTAACTGGGTCTCTGTATAGTCCTATATGTCCAACCTTAGCTGCTGGTATTAGGTTTACAAATCCGTCTACCATACCGATTCCTGCTCTTAGGATTGGTACTATAGCTAGCTTCTTACCCTTAAGAACCTTAGCTGTTGTCTTCTGTACAGGAGTCTTAATTTCTATTTCACCTAGTGGTAGGTCCTTAGTTACTTCGTATCCCATCAACATTGTTATTTCTGTTAATAGCTCCCTAAAATCCTTTGATCCTGTTTCTTCCATTCTCATAAGTGTCAACTTGTGCTGGATTAATGGATGGTCTGTAATTATTACTTTGTTCATGTTATCCTCCTGAAATTTTATAAATATATTTATATTAACTATAGCTTACAGATGGTTCTTTTCTATATCCATCATCTTATCTATTCTTGTCTGGTGTCTTCCACCTTCAAATTCTGAATTTAGGTATGCATCTACTATATCTAGTCCTAGGCCTAATCCAGTAACCCTCTCGCCAAGTGCTATCATGTTGGCATTGTTATGGGCCTTTGTCATTCTAGCTGAGAATGTATCTCCTACTGTTGCACATCTAATACCTCTTACCTTGTTTGCAGCTATTCCTATTCCTATTCCTGTTCCACAAACCAATATTCCACATTCAGTCTCCTTGTTGGCTACTGATGTCGCTGCCTTTAGGGCATAATCTGGATAGTCCACTGATTCTGATGAGTTAACTCCAAAGTCAACTACTTCGTGTCCCAATCCTATAAGGTGTTTTTTGATGGCTTCTTTTAAATTTACTCCGCCATGATCACAAGCTAATGCTATTTTCATTTGCATACCTCCAAGTAATATTTATTTTATGATTCTGTAGCCTGCAGACTTCTTGAGCCTGTTCATAATGGCTACTCCTACATTTTTTTCTTCAAAAGCAACTGAGTAAATGACGTCTACTCCCCTCTTATCTAGGTCTATTAGTCCATCAAATAGTCTCTTGGCTGCTATCTCTTCTGTTTGTCCAAGTGAGAATATTTCTATATCCACTCCATCAAACCTATCCATGTCTATATCCATACACATAAGGCCTGTCTTCTTTCCCATATCAGCATTTTGGCCAACAAGTTCTTTAATCTTGTCCACAAAATCATCACCCTTTAGGTCCACTATATATACCTCTGCCCTAGGTGAGTAGTGGGTATATTTCATGCCTGGTGCCTTGGCCTTGATATTGTCATCCTTATTGAGGATTGACGGGTCTAGTCTGGCATCCCCAAGTACTCCTGCTATCATCTCTAGAGTAACTGAGCCCGGTCTTAGGACTACTGGATAATCTCCTGACAGGTCTACTATTGTTGACTCAACCCCATATGTGCAAGGGTCTCCTGCCAAAATACCATCCACACGTCCTGTCATATCCCTTATGATATGGTCTGGTCTCGTAGGTGACGGTCTACCTGATATATTGGCTGACGGGGCTGCTATAGGCACTCCTGCTGACCTGATGAGCCTTCTTGCTACCTCATCAGATGGCATCCTTATGGCAACTGTGTCTAGGCCTCCGCTAGTCCTATCTGGTATTATAGGTTTTTTCTTGAATACTATCGTTAGGGGACCCGGCCAAAATTTATCGATCAATATCTTAGCCTTGTCATCCACATATTCAACTAGGTCATACACATCTTCTTTATCGCAAACGTGTACCAACAAGGGATTGTCACTAGGTCTTCCCTTGGCTTCATATATCTTTTGTGCTGCCTTTTCATCTAGGGCGTTGGCTCCTAGACCGTATACTGTTTCAGTGGGAAATATTACTGTCTTTCCCTCTGCTAGCATCTTGGCAAATTCTTCAATTATATCTTGGTCTATATCTTTGGGATCTATTCTCTTTATTCTTGTTTCTACCATGATGAGCCTCCCAATATCAGCTTATATACTAGACATTTTCTCTGCCTGGTCTACAGTAATTAATCCATCTATCATTTCGTCTATGTCACCATCTATAAATGAGTCTAGCTTGTATAATGTAAGGTTGATTCTGTGATCAGATACCCTACCCTGAGGGAAGTTGTATGTTCTGATTCTCTCTGACCTATCTCCTGTACCAACCTGGCTCTTTCTTTCAGCAGATATTTCCTTTTGCTGGTCTGCTAGGGCCCTGTCGTATAGTCTAGCCTTAAGTACCTTTAGGGCTTTTTCCTTGTTCTTTAGCTGGGACTTTTCATCCTGGCAAGACACTACTTCGCCTGTAGGTATATGTGTAAGTCTAACAGCTGAGTCTGTAGTATTGACACACTGGCCACCATTTCCTGATGCCCTGAATACGTCAAATCTTAGGTCTTCTGGGTTGATCTGTACTTCAACGTCATCTACCTCTGGAAGAACTGCAACAGTTGCTGTAGATGTATGTATTCTACCACCTGATTCTGTAGTAGGTATTCTCTGGACTCTATGAACTCCTGATTCATACTTTAGTCTTGAGTAAGCTCCCTTACCCTTTATAAGGAATGATACTTCCTTGTAGCCACCAACACCTGTTTCATTTGATGACATTAGAGAAGTCTTCCATCCTCTTCTTTCTGCATACCTAGAGTACATTCTGAATAGGTCTCCAGCAAATAGGGCAGCCTCGTCTCCACCTGCACCACCTCTTATTTCAACGATTACGTTCTTTTCATCGTTAGGATCCTTTGGTACAAGAAGTAGCTTTAGCTCATCCTCTATCTCTGCTATCTGAGACTCTGCTTCGGATAGCTCCATCTTTGCTAGCTCTCTTAGGTCCTCGTCACTTTCTTCCTCTAGTATCTGCTTTGATTCTGCTATTGTTTCATTTACTTTTCTATATTCTCTGTACTTCATTACTATTGGTTCAAGCTCTGAATTTTCCTTCATCAGCTTCTGCCATGTTGGCTGGTCACTGATTATCTCAGGGTCTGCAACCTTCTCGCTCAGTTCCTTGTACTTGTCTTCAAGTACCATCAATTTATCAAGCATTTATATCCGCCTTTCTATAACTGAGATGGTTTCTTTCGACCATCTTTTCTCTATTTTCTACACAAATTATCAATTTAATATTATAACATAGTTGACTGCTTTTAACAATACAATGGCATAGCTATTGCCATTATTTTTCTTGTGTGTTAATTCGCAAAGTAAATTCTAGTAAATCCTTGAAAGTATCATTTACACTTTTGATATCCATAAAAAATGGTGGGTAACTAGTAACTAGCCACCTCACCACTATTTTTGGTTTATATAGAATTTTTTTGTGCAAACTTTGCAATCTTCCAAGAACCGTCATCGATCTTGACAAGCCATACCTTCTCTACCTGATCAGTCTGCTTGTTCCTCTTGGTATCCTTATAGGTCTTATTGTAAAACTCACTATACATAGCAGTCTTATCATCTGTCCTAAAGTACTCTATATCGTATTTCACCTTAAATATACAAGTATCCTCTGGTGAAAACACATCTACCTTGTTATTCTTTCTAGGAAATTCAACAAGATCTTCCTTAACTTTGATCTTTTCTATAGACTTAATCTTCATGTCTTTCAGATTTTTAAACATCTTTCCCGTAATCCTAGCTTTCTTGCTATTCAACCTATCATAAAGGATCCATGTCTTATACTTACTCGGCGGCATCAATACTTCGTCTACACTACCACCATCTCTAGTGCTCAATTTCTTGTAGTAGGCATCCAACACATTTTCAGGATATGTATCCTCAAGCTTTACACCCTCTGCCCTGTCCTTGCTATTAGCATAGATTGAACCAGCTACTATTAGGACTACAAAAAATAAAATCGCTATAAGGTGTCTTATCTTCATATTATACCTCTTTATTTGCTATTTTTTCCAAGATGCCCTCTCTGTAATCAAGACTGTGTTAGTTTCTGAATCCACTGTCAAGAAACCATTCCCAATCTCGCCCTCTCTAAATTGTCCACCTTGTTTTATTCTTAGCTTGCCTGACTTGACTCCAGCAACTATAGGTACATGCCCATTTAGGACAGCCCTATCTCCAACTGTAGTTCTGACAATCAGCATTTCTGCTTCTTCTTCAAAAAATATATTGTTAGGAGTGACTACTTTTAGCTTAAACATTAGTCGACACTTCCTTTCGCCTTTCTAACAGCATCTTCAATCGTACCTACGAATAAGAAGGCAGATTCTGGAAGATCGTCGTGCTTTCCTTCAAGGATTTCCTTGAAACCTCTGATTGATTCTTTAACTGGCACATACACACCTGGTATACCTGTAAACTGTTCACCAACTGTAAATGGCTGTGATAGGAATCTCTGTATCTTTCTAGCACGAGCAACTGTTACCTTATCTTCTTCAGATAGTTCATCCATACCAAGGATTGCTATGATATCCTGTAGTTCCTTGTATCTCTGTAGGATTGACTGAACACCTCTGGCTACTTCATAGTGTTCCTGACCAACTATATTAGGGTCAAGGACTCTAGATGTAGATTCTAGTGGGTCAACCGCTGGATAGATACCTAGAGACGATATCTGTCTTGATAGAACTGTCTTGGCATCAAGATGCGAGAATGTAGTAGCAGGCGCTGGGTCAGTAAGGTCATCGGCTGGCACATATACTGCCTGTACTGATGTGATTGACCCCTTCTTAGTTGATGTGATTCTCTCCTGTAGGGCACCCATCTCTGTTGCTAGTGTTGGCTGGTAACCAACTGCTGATGGCATACGTCCTAGTAGGGCAGACACCTCTGAACCCGCCTGTGTAAATCTGAATATATTGTCTATGAACAGTAGCACGTCCTGACCAGCCTGGTCTCTGAAGTACTCTGCCATTGTAAGTCCTGTTAGGGCAACTCTCATTCTTGCTCCTGGTGGCTCATTCATCTGTCCAAATACCATGGCTGTTTTCTTGATAACCCCTGACTCAGTCATTTCACCATATAGGTCGTTACCTTCTCTAGTTCTCTCTCCAACTCCTGAGAATACTGAGATACCACCATGCTGCTTGGCGATGTTGTTGATTAACTCCTGGATTAGGACTGTCTTACCAACTCCGGCACCACCGAATAGACCGATCTTACCACCCTTTAGGTAAGGGGCAAGTAGGTCAACGACCTTGATACCTGTCTCTAGGATCTCAGCCTTTGTCTCTAGTTCATCGTATTTTGGTGCTGGCTTGTGGATTGGAGATACTTCTACATCTGTTGGAGCATCTTTCTGGTCGATAGCCTCACCCAATACGTTAAATACTCTTCCTAGTGTTCCAGTTCCTACTGGTACTGATATAGGAGCTCCTGTGTCTATAACATCCATACCCCTCACTAGTCCATCTGTAGCACTCATGGCTATACACCTTACTGTGTCATTTCCTACGTGCTGGGCTACTTCAGCTACTATAGTCTTGCCATTTAATTCTATTTTCAATGCATTTAGTAGATTTGGTAGGTTTTTTGAATCTTCAAATCTAACGTCCAGTACGGCACCTAGTACCTGTACTATCTTTCCTACATTTGCCATTTTATCCTCCTTACTTTAGGGCTTCAACACCGGCACTGATCTCAGTTATTTCCTGAGTGATAGCGCCCTGTCTAACCCTATTGTAGCTAAGTTCTAGTTTTTGGATCATGTCATTTGCATTGTCTGTAGCAGATTCCATAGCTGTTCTTCTCGCTCCCTGTTCTGATGCATATGACTCTACTATACCACCGTTGATAGTTCCTGATACATATGTAGGTATCAAAAATTCTAGCACTGCCTGTGGTGATGGTAGATATTTTACCCTAGACCTTGAATTTTTAGATCTTTCCTTGATCCTATTGGCCAATTCTTGAGCCTCTTCTTGTTCTTTACGTCTTTGTTCTTGTCTTTCCTTTAGGATTTCTTCACTGATATATATGTTAGGGTCTTGTTCTTCCTGCTCTTCCCTATATCTTTCACCACCGTACTGTAACGGCTCGTCAAACACTAGAGGTAACAACTTTATAGTCTTGGCCTCCTGTGTAAGTGCAGATATAAACTGAGTGTAAGTAAGCAAGACTTCACTGATTTCACCGTCGATAAATCTCTTCATCACTTCATCAGCTATCCTCTTTACGTCTTCATATGAATACTCTTCCACTAGGTCTATCTTATCTATTATTTCTATATTTCTCTTTGCAAAATAGTCACAAGCCTTCTTGCCTATAGGTATCACACAGTCTTCTACTCTTCCCATGTACTTTTCAGCCTCTTTAAAGGCATTTGAGTTGTATCCACCTGCTAGACCCCTATCACCAGCAATGACTATATGACATCTTTTCTTCAATTCTTTTGACACTAAAAACTCACTTCTTACACCCTTTGTATTAATAGATATATCTACTATAGTTTCATAAAGGGTATTGAAGTACTCACTACTGTCCTCTGCAGCCTTCTTAGCCTTTCTCAGCTTAGAAGATGCCACTAGGTGCATGGCATTTGTTATCTGCTTAGTAGAGTTTACACTAGCTATACGAGTCTTTATTGCCTTCATACCAGCTCCTGCCATCTACATACCTCCCTTTTCTGGATTATGCCTAGGCTCTAAACTTAAGCTTATATTCTTCAATTATTCTCTTTAGCTCTTCGTTGAAGTCTTCTGCCTTTAAGATCTTTTCAAGAATTTCTGGGTGTGTAGCATCTATAAAGCTGTACAGACCTTCTTCAAATTCTGCTATTTCATCTAATTCTATGTCAGCAAGTAAGTTGTTGATTACAGCATAGATAATAACAACCTGGTGTTCTACTGTTACTGGCTTGTGTTCTCCCTGCTTTAGGACCTCAACAATTCTCTGACCCTGAGCAAGTCTTCTCTTTGTATCCTCGTCTAGGTCTGAACCGAACTGAGCAAAGGCAGCAAGTTCTCTATACTGTGAGTAAGCAAGCTTTAAAGTACCTGCTATCTTCTTCATTGACTTGATCTGGGCTGAACCACCAACTCTTGATACTGATATACCAGGGTCAACCGCTGGTCTTATACCTGAGTAGAATAGCTCTGGCTGTAGGTATATCTGACCGTCAGTGATTGATATAACATTTGTTGGTATATATGCAGCAACGTCACCTGCCTGAGTCTCTATAACTGGTAGGGCTGTCATTGATCCACCACCTAGTTCATCAGATAGCTTGGCTGCTCTTTCTAGTAGTCTTGAATGTAGGTAGAATACGTCACCTGGGTAGGCTTCACGGCCTGGTGGTCTCCTAAGTAGTAGAGACATCTCTCTGTAGGCAACTGCCTGCTTAGAAAGGTCATCATATACTATTAGGACGTGCTTACCATTGTACATAAATTCTTCACCTATTGCAGCACCTGCATATGGAGCAAGATACTGTAGTGGTGCTGATTCTGATGCTGTAGCTGATACTACTATTGTGTAGTCCATAGCACCATGCTCTTCAAGAGTAGAAACTAGCTGGGCAACTGTAGACCTCTTCTGACCTATGGCAACATATATACAGATTACGTCCTTGTCCTTCTGGTTGATGATAGTATCTACAAGTATAGATGTCTTACCTGTCTGTCTATCACCGATTACTAGCTCTCTCTGTCCTCTACCGATTGGTATCATTGAGTCTATAGACTTGATACCTGTCTGTAAAGGTTCAAATACTGATTTTCTATCCATTATTCCAGGAGCTGGAGCCTCTACTGGTCTTGTCTTATCAGCAGCTATTTCTCCCTTGCCGTCTATAGCCTGTCCAAGAGCATTGACTACACGGCCTATCATAGCATCTCCAACAGGTACTTCTACTATTCTACCTGTCCTCTTTACTATGTCTCCCTCTTTTATATCTGTGTCATCACCAAGTATTACGGCTCCGACAACCTCTTCTTCTAAGTTCAATGCCATACCGAATATGTTTCCAGGAAATTCTAGTAGTTCACCTGACATGGCATTCTCTAAACCATAAACACTAGCGATACCGTCTCCAACGCTTAGGACAGATCCTGTATCAGTTAGTTTAATCTTATTTTCATAATTTTTTATCTGGTTTTTAATTATTGAACTTATTTCTTCTGGTTTTAAGTTCATGAATTCACCACCGTTTCTATGATATTAGGTTAGACAGACTGTTTTTCAAGTCTCTTAGTCTAGACTTGACTGAACCATCTATCTCCTCATTACCTATTCTTACAAGTACACCACCAAGGATGTCCTCATCAATTATATTTTCTAATTTTACACTCTTATTATAAATAGCAGACAGCTTCTGCTCCAACTCTGAAATCTTCTCTGGCTCCAAGGCAACCACTGTAGTAACAGTACCCTCAGCTACATTGTTTTTTTCATTGAAAAGATCCTTATAGGCCATGACAACAGCATCTAGTTCAGTAACTCTCTGGTTGTCTATTAAGACCTTTAAGAAGTTTACACTGTAATCTGAGACCTTGCCCTTGAAAAGTCCATCAACAAGATTTTTCTTTTCTTCAGGCTTTACAAAAGGAGACCTCAATACGTCATACAAGTTATCATTTTCTTTTATAACCTTGTTTAGGTCTGCAATTTCAGAGTACATATCAGATACAATATTCTGCTCGTCTGCTAAATCGAATAAAGCCTCGGCATATCTCTTTGCAACCTGATTTATCATTATCTGACATCTCCTACTTCTTTAATAAATTCGTCTATTAATTCCTTATGCTTGTCGGTATCTATATCCTTTTCTATAACCTTAGATGCTGCCAAAATAGCAATCTCAGATATATCACCCTTGACATCTTCGTATGCCTGCTGTCTTTCTTTCTCTATGTCAAGACTAGCCTTTTGCTTGATAGCTGATGCTTCATTTCTAGCTTCAAGTATTATCTTTTCAGCTCTCTCATCAGCCCTCTTCTTAGACTTTTCAAGTATTTCTTGACCTTGATTCTTTATCTGATCAAGTTTTTCTTCGTATTCTTCTTTGAACTCTAGTCCTTCTTCAAGTGCCTTGTTACCATCATCAATCTTTTTCTTGATCTCCTGGTCCCTATCATCAATAACCTTTAATACAGGCTTGAATAGTAGACGCTTTAGAACAAAAAATAGGATGATAGTATTGGCTATCGTGAAGAAAAACTCATAGCTCAAACTTACTAACGGTTTGAACTGCATTTTTCACCCTCCTCTAATTTAATCTGGAAACTCTAGATTATATTAAAGCTTGATCCAAGGGTTTACAAATATTAATATGATAGCTATAACTAGACCATATATAGCAGAAGACTCTGTTACGGCCTGTCCAAGTATCATTGTTGATATGATGTCACTCTTTGCTTCTGGCTGGTTACCTACTGCTTCAGCTGCCTTAGCTGCTGCAACACCCTGACCAACTCCGGCACCTACACCTGTCAATACTGCTATACCAGCACCTATTGATGAACCTGCTATCGCTATACCTAATCCTAATCCTTCTAACATTTTTGTTTCCTCCTTATTTTTGAATATAACCACACGATTTAAATTTATTGTATGTGGCACAATTAACTCAGACCCTAATTTTTAGTCTGTTTACCTAATAATCTTTTAATTTCATCTTTAATCTTCAGTTGCACTACTTACAAATACCATAGTCAGCATTGAGAATATAAATGCCTGTAATAGACCAGCAAATATATCAAAATACATATGTAGTGGAACTGGTATTGCAAACTGGCCAATCGGTATTGACAAGTTTGGTATCAATCCTGAGACATAGCCCAATAACTGGTATAATAATAGCATGATAATTGAACCACCTAATATATTACCGAATGGACGGAATGCCAAGGATATGGGTCTTGCTAATTCTCCAATAACGTTTAGTGGCAACAACAATGGTGTTGGCTCTATAAACTCTTTGAAGTAAGAAGGCCCCTTAAATTTAACTCCCATAATATATATAAGAGCAACTGTCATCAAAGCCCAAGCTGCAGTCGTGTCTAGATCTGTAGTTGGTGACCTGAGTCCCAATAAGGTTACGATATCTGACAATGCAAAGAATAATAGTATAGTACCTATATATGAAACCATATTTGGCACCCTAGATATGAATCTTTCACCCATGACACCAGTAACGAAACTTCTAAGGTTTCCTACAGCCCATTCAAGAAAATGCTGTCTCTTGGTTTCTGGGACTGGCTTTAGGTTTCTAGTCAGAATCAACGACATAACGATCAAAAATAGCATAATCAGCCACTGAGTCACTATTGTCTCACTTATCTTAAAGTTACCAATATATATTATGTATTTGGCTTGATACATCGTATTTCTCCTTTCTCTAACCCCTCTTTCTTAGGATTAGTTGTTGCGCCTTGATCACCAGGCTAACACTTATCAGACCGAAAAAAGTAGTAAATACATTGACATATTGCGTTTTGGCCGCAAAAATAAGCACGGCTGCATACATCAAAAGCCTAGCACTATAACCAGCAGTAGCCGTAAGTGCAGCCTTTACCTTTTCCCTTTCAACTAGTCCAATAACATTTCTAGCAATCATAATTAGGGCTACAATCGAAGTCAAACTTCCCAAGAGTAAACCCCCTATTGTCGCAAGGGTCGCCTTCATTATGACTATTAGTATTAAAATACCCAATATATCATAAATTAAAATACCCTGCATTATCTTTTTTAGATCATTTGCTATCTGTTTGTCCAATAAGTTATTCACTCTCCTTTCTCATATAAGACTTCAAGGTTTTGTGAAGATTCATAAAGGCACTCAGTACCCCAATTACAATGAATATCAGGGTGAATATGGGCCTAGTTCCAATTTTTTTGTCAATCCAAAGCCCCAACAAGCTACAGCCTAAAATACACACCACCATCGTGATGCCTATCTGGCTCAAAAGGGAAAATCCCTTAGCAAGCTCTGACCATTTATATCTTCCATCCATCTTCTTTACCCACCTTCTAACAAATCATATTCCTTTTAGCATAATTTAATCTTAACTAGTACTTAATTTTTTTTTAAGATTTTGGTCAAATGGTGTTTTGACTGCAATTTAAAATACTTACATAAATTTTAAAAATTTAATAGCTACTATTTTTTCTATTATCTAAGCCTTTGCCTACCATATTCCCAATAATTTTTGCATTATTAGTGATACGCATGTTATAGATACCCAACAAGTAAAACCTAAAACTATTGGTTTACCACCAGTCTTTATAAGTTTTATAATGTCTGTATTAAGTCCTATCGCTGTCATAGCCATGACTATAAAGAATTTACTAAGTGTCTTAAGTGGTAGGAAAAGTTCTTTTGACACACCCATTGACATACATATAGTAGTAACTATACTCGCTAGGACAAAATATATAATAAATCTAGGCAATGCCCTGCTCAAACTAAAGGAATTTTCCTTGCTGTTTTCCTTTTTAGCCCTATTTACAGCCAAGGCTAAAGTTATAGGTATAATAGCAAGTGTCCTCGTAAGCTTAACAGTGACAGCCTTATCAAGTGTCTGTGTTCCCAGGTGATTTATAGCATCCCAAGTTGATGCTGCTGCCGTAACAGATGACGTGTCGTTTACAGCTGTACCTGCAAATATCCCAAATGCATCTCCTGTAACATGGCTAAATCCAAGCGCTGTTCCAAGAGTTGGAAATACAACTGCTGCTATTACATTGAACAAGAAAATTACCGAAATAGCCTGGGCAACTTCTTCATCCACTGCATCTATTACCGGTGCTGTTGCAGCTATTGCTGAACCACCACATATTGATGAACCTACACCTATAAGTATAGATATCTTCTCTGGTATCTTCATAAACTTACACATTAGATAGGAAACAATCAAGGAAGTCGCTATCGTTGTAATAATAATAGGAAGTGACTGTTTACCTGTTTCCATTATGACACTTAAGTTTAGTCCAAAACCAAGAAGTATTACAGCATACTGGAGAACCTTCTTAGATACAAAGCCAATACCCTGTTTAAATGGTCCCTTTTCCTTGATAAATATGGTAATAACCATACCTAGGAGTATACCTATAACAGGTCCACCTATGACTGGGAACATATTTCCCAATATCCAGCTAGGTACTGCTATTATTAGACTCAGCACTATACCCTTCCATGTTTTGTTTAGAAATTCCATAATATTACCCCCTTTGAATTATTTTCACTACACTAGTATATCAGATTTTCTATTATATGTCTTAAATATATGTTTAATTGATGGACTTGCAAGAGGTGCTTAAAAAAATGTAAGGTAGGCATATAGTTATTTTCTATAGGTCTACCTTAACAAGTTACATTTTTATTAAATTGTTTTTTAAATTCAGCTTTAAAATCCTAAATCTATGGCATTAAACTTGATTCAGATAATATTTTAAGCAAAATTACATCATACCTGGCATTCCACCTGGTAGTCCTGGCATATCATCGTTTCCTGGTAAGTCTGCAACAGCAGCCTCAGTTGTAAGGAATACTCCTGCTATTGATGATGCATTCTGAAGGGCTGACCTAGATACCTTAGTTGGGTCTACTATACCAGCCTCTATCATATCTACATACTCCTCATTTAGGGCGTCAAATCCAACCTCAAAATCAGAGTTTATGACGTTCTGTATGATTACTGAACCTTCTAGTCCCGCATTGATAGCTATCTGTCTTAGAGGTTCTTCTAGGGCACGTCTTATAATCTTGGCTCCTAGCTTTTCTTCTCCATCAAGACTATCTACTAGCTTGTCTACTGCTGGTATTATGCTGACAAATGCTGTACCACCACCAGCTACTATACCTTCCTGTACAGCCGCCTTTGTAGCGTTTAGGGCATCCTCTATTCTAAGCTTTCTTTCCTTCATCTCTACTTCTGTAGCAGCTCCAACCTTGACAACTGCTACTCCACCTGACAACTTAGCAAGTCTTTCCATCAGTTTTTCCCTATCAAAGTCTGATGTAGTCTCTTCTATCTGTCTTCTTATCTGGCCAATCCTATTGTTGATTTCTAGTTTGCTTCCTTCTCCGGCAACTATAGTAGTTGTCTCCTTGTTTACCTTTACTGTCTGAGCCCTACCTAGCATAGATAGGTCTACTTCCTTTAGATCAAAGCCTAATTCTGTAGACACATACCTACCTCCAGTTAGGATTGCAAGGTCCTGTAGCATATCTTTTCTTCTATCTCCGAATGCTGGCGCCTTGACAGCAACAACATCGAATGTTCCTCTTAGCTTGTTTACTACCAATGTTGATAGAGCTTCTCCCTCCAGGTCTTCTGCTATTATAAGTAGCTTGCCGCCTACCTGAACCAACTCTTCAAGTAGTGGTAGGATTTCCTGGATATTTGTTATCTTCTTATCAGTTATAAGTATGTATGGGTTGTCTAGGACTGCCTCCATCTTTTCTACATCGCTTACCATGTAGGCAGATACAAATCCCCTATCAAACTGCATACCCTCTACTGCATCTAACTCTGTAACCATAGACTTAGATTCTTCTATAGTGATAACTCCGTCCTTACCAACTATATTCATGGCCTTGGCTATAAGCTTACCAACCTCTTCATCTCCAGCTGATATAGCACCAACCTGGGCTATCTTCTCTTCTGTGTTTATCTCCTTAGAGTTCTTCTTTAGTTCTCCAACTGCAACATCGACAGCCTTCTGGATACCTCTTCTAAGAAGGATTGGGTTTGATCCAGCTGTAACATTCTTTAGTCCTTCTCTGATTATAGCCTGGGCAAGTACTGTAGCTGTAGTTGTACCGTCTCCTGCTACATCATTAGTCTTTGTTGCAACTTCCTTTACAAGCTGAGCTCCCATGTTCTCAAACTTGTCTTCAAGCTCTATCTCCTTGGCTATAGTCACACCGTCGTTTGTTATAAGTGGTGCACCAAACTTTTTATCTAGTATTACATTTCTTCCCTTAGGTCCTAGTGTAACCTTTACAGTATCTGCTAGCTTGTTTACACCATTTTCTAGGCTAGCCCTAGCATCTTTTGAAAATTTTATTTCTTTAGCCATAATAACCTCCTTATATTATTTAGTCTACCAATACTCCAACTATCTCTTCCTGCTTTAGTACTATAAATTCTTCGCCCTCTATCTTGACGTCAGTACCAGCATACTTGTTGTAGATAACCCTGTCACCTACTTCAACTTCCATCTTTACTTCTTTTCCATCAACTATGCCAGAACCTACAGCTACAACTTCTGCAAACTGAGGAACTTCCTTGGCAGCTCCTGTAAGTATTATCCCGCTTGATGTTTTTTCTTCTGCTTCTACCTTCTTCAATACAAGTCTATCACCTAGTGGCTTTATTTTCATTTTACCTTACCTCCATTTTTAGCACTCTTCTTAATCGATTGCTAATAGTATATAACTCTTATCTTAATTTTTTCTAAACTAAAGTAGGGGTGAGAACAACCTCGCAACCGACTCTAAGAGTCTGACCGCAACGTGTCTAGTTCTAAAATTCTCAAGATCCAACTCCTCAGAATCGTCCTGGTCATCATAGAACTGTTCTTTAATTATGTCTACAGTCTTGGGGTCGTATATAAAGGCATTGACCTCGAAATTGAGCATAAAGCTCCTCAAATCTATATTGGATGAGCCTATTGAGGCTATCTCATCATCTACTATGACCACCTTTGCGTGCAAGAATCCTTTTTCATATAGAAAGACCCTACCACCAGCCCTCAATACTTCTTCAAAATACGAATACGAAGCTATGTTGACTATATAGTGATCGATTTTCTTAGGAAAAATAATCCTCACATCAACTCCTGATAGGGCTGCAGTCTTGATGGCCTTTAAAAGGCTTTCATCAGGTATAAAATACGGGGTCTCTATATACACACACTTTTTAGCCTGGGTTATGGCAGAGAAAAAAGCATAATGTATGTCCTCCCACTTACTATCCGGTCCTGTACCAACTATCTGCATCTGGGTATTACCCCTATAGTCTATCTTTGGTGTGTACTTGTCATCTGTCAATATCTCTCCAGTCGTAAGGTACCAGTCCATCAAGAATATCATCTGAAGCATATAGGTTGCTACACCGTCAATCCTCAGGTGTGAATCCCTCCAATAGCCAAACCTGTCTTCAAGACTCACGTACTCGTCCCCTATATTCAGGCCTCCTGTATAGCCTATTTGACCATCTATAACGGCTATCTTTCTATGGTTCCTGTAGTTGAGCTGGCCTCCTATTAGGGGTAGCTTGGTCGGCAAGAAGGCTGCACACGCTACACCAGCCTGCCTGAGCTCTCTTAGAAAGTCTCTGTGGACCTTAAACCTCCAACAAGCCAAATCATCATAAAGGACCCTGACCCTTACACCCTCACTGGCCTTTTTGATCAAGACATCCTTTATCTGCCTGCCTATCTTAGAATCTTTTATAATAAAATACTCTAGATGGATATGGTCCTTGGCCGACTTCATATCCTCTATTAAACTATAGAATTTTTCTCTACCATCCTTGTAGTAGATAACCTTGTTGTTGCTGGTAAATGGGAACTTGCCCAGATTCAAAAGGAGCCTTACAACCCTTTCCTTGTCCGGACTTGGTCCATCATTAAATAGCTCACCCCTGTCCAATCTCAGCTTTTGACTTGCAACTATATTTTTTGCAACCTCAAAACTCTTAAATATATGTCTCCTGTCTATCCTTTTGTTTCTTTCTTGCGCCTTAAATATCTTGTGCTTTCTTATATTTCTTCCCGATATAACATAGAGTATTATTCCAAAACCCGGAAATAACACGAACATCATCATCCAAGATAGGGTCTTGGATGGATCCCTATTTTCTAGGAGTATATTCATAGCTATCAATATTCCTACCAAATAGGACAATCCTATAAGAACTAAAAAAATCCCGAGAGACATTTTACCACCTACTTACCTATTTCTAGCTCTCTTACATAATAAAATAAATACTGCTGGGCAAATCCAGCATCCTCACCAAATAAGTCTCTTCCATATGCCCTCATTTTTACAAGACTCATATCCTCTGCCCCATAAAACTCCTGCATCACCCTCTTCACCCATACATCTACTGGGAAAGAATCGTACTTTCTCATACCAAATAGGGCTATGCAATCTGCAACCTTGGCACCAACACCCTTAAACTTCATCAATTCCTTGTGGCATATATCAGCCTCCATCTTGATAAAGTCTACCATATCAAGTCCTGACTCAAGCACAGCCTTTGTAGTCTCATATACATACTTATCCCTAAAACCAAGCTTTAAATTCCTAAGGTCTTCAACACTGGCCTTGGATAGCTGGGCTGGACTCGGAAAACTGTAGTAGGTCTTGCCCTTGTATTCTCCTAGGCAGTCACCATAGTTCTCAGATATGTTGTTTATGGCCCTCTGGATCATAGGTATCCTGTTATTTGATGATATTATAAAGGATATAAGCATCTCCCAACCATCCTGCTGTAGGAGTCTGATTCCATGACCAAACTCAGTCGCCTTTAGAAGATTATCATCATGTACCTTTAACTTGTCTATCATTTGACCGTAGTCTCTTCCTAGGTCGAAGTAGTCATACCATATGTTTTCAAAGTCACCTAGATTGGTATTAAGAAGAATTATATCCCCATCTCTTTTAGATATATTTAGGATTTTGCCCATAGCCACACCTGTATATGACCCGTCATCCTCCTTCATCCACCTAAAACACTGACCACAGTCGAATATATGACTTGGCTCAAAATTACTTTGGCCTATTATCTTTATTCCATTTTCTATTTCTTCAATCTCAATATTCTTGTATATCATACTCTTTCCTCATCGCTTAAATTCTAGCATATTTTTAAAAGGCAGTCATACACCTGTACAACTGCCCAAAAACTATCCCTCTATTCTAGCCCTAAATTCTTCGCTATTTAAGACATCTTCTACCCTAGCGTTTACCTCTACAACCTTTAGTCCAGTCATGCTCATCACCTGATCTTCTATTGTAGCCTTTAGGTTAGTGTATATTTCCTTTGCATTTTTTCCGAATTCTAGTATCAGTCTTAGGTCAACTGCCACTTCCTTTTCTCCAACTTCGACGTTTATACCGTCAGTAGACTTACCAATTCTTCCACCAAAGGCACCTCCGCCACTTCTTACAACAGCTACACCATCAACTCCATCAAGGGCAACTTCAACTATCTTTTCTATTACCTGTTCACCGAATGTTAGAACACTTCTGTGTTCTATCTCTTCATTGTTAAAATCCTTCTGAATATCATTTGCCATAACAATTCTCCTTTCAAGTTACTAATACAAGTTATTAAACCAAGTTTTAAAATATAAATTTCAAATCTAGTTTTCAAATTTCTCCAATACTACTTGAACTTTCTGATCAAAAAATCCAAAACATTCCAAACTCTTGGATTGTCATCTAGTAATTGACCTATTATATTTGCAACAAATACTATAAGACTTATAAGTAGGGCCTTAGCAAAGCCTAATATAAGTATCATAATTCCTATAAATAATCCTACCAAGGTTGCCTTAAAGGTATTTGGCTTTCTATAAGAAGTCCTCACTATATAATCTCCTATTTCTTTTACCATCCTGTCCCACTGACTATCCGGTCTTTTAAATGGATCTTTTTCTTCAACATATATCTTTTTGGATTTTTTTTGCTTAGATTTTTTGGATTTAGCTTCCTCGTATATATCATCATATATATCCTTGTAGTAGTCATCGTAAACATCCTCGTCATAAACTGAGTAGTCATCCGAGGATTCATATATTATCTTTGGCTGAGCCTTTACTAGCTTGTCCGCCTCATCCTTTTTAGCCGACTTACTGCCTTCAGAAATGACTATATCCACGTCGTCAAAATCTTCTATATGGTATTTTTCATCCGCCACCTTAGTCACCTCCTATTTAACCCTGCTGATTTTTTTATTGTATGTTTTCTTTGTATCTGACTTGTCCTTCTTGTCACTTATATCCTTCTTATCTATAGGATAAAACTTCATATCTAATTTCTCTATTCTAAATCCTAAGAGTTGCTCTAGACTAGCATGGACATCCTCCTGTGCTGACTTAAATAGGCCATCTAGCCCCTCCTCATCTACTATAGAATATATATCTTCATCAAATCCACACTTGGCAAAAATAGCTAAGTTTATATGGTTTGCTGAAGGCTTTTTTATGCTGACCTTTACAGACTTTTCCTTGATGTAGTCATAGTCCTTCAAAGAAAATAGGACTGTGTTTTTTATTGACCTATCAGATAATCTAATAGTCCCATCATTGTCAGTCAATGCCAAGTAGGACTGGTCTGATTTTTGGAATACCACAAGGACCATCCTCAAAATGACGATGAATATGGCAAGTCCCACCAAGTACGGCAGGTAGCCCCTGAAATTAAATGAGTCTATAGTCCAACTCATGGCATTTTCCGGTGTCAAGGCCAAATACATAAGTCCCATCAGACCTACGATATAAAGCGAATATATAACGAATAATATTTTTTTAAAACGAGACATTTATACACCTCTCAATCAACAATATAAATATGTACTTCAGAATACACATTTTAGTTATAGTCTGCGTATTATAAAATAAATAATATCAATATAAGTTTACCATACCCTGAAAATAATTACTATATAAAAAGTCGGAAAATTAAAAGCCTCCTGAGAAACTTATCCCCAAGAGGCCAAAATTTATTACTTATTGTTTTTAAATTCTCTACTTCCAGGCTTTACAAGGTCTATCTTGCCTTCCTCACATAGTGGGCATGCATCTGATTCATACACCTGTATATCTAGGTCAATAGCTGAATATATAGGCATTCCTATATCTTCCTTTGTTCTGTTGGCTATACAAGCAACGCCTATAACTTCTCCACCAAGGTCTTCTAAGACTTTCTTAGTTTCCTTTGTAGACTTACCTGTAGTTACAACGTCCTCTGCTATTATGATTTTAGCTCCTGGCTTTACTTCAAAGCCTCTTCTAAGCTCCATCACATTGTCTTTTCTCTCAGTGAATACAGCTTCTTTTCCTAGCTGTCTACCTAATTCATAAGATACTACTACACCACCCATAGCTGGTCCTACTACTAGGTCTATGTCTAGGTCCTTTATCTTATCTACAACTAGGCTAAGCACCTTGGCTGCCTGGTCTGGGTATCTTAGGACCTTGGCACACTGTACATATCTGTTTGAGTGCTTTCCTGATGATAGTAAAAAGTGTCCTTCTAGTAGTGCATCACATTCTTTTAGTATTTCTATTACATCTATATTTGACATTGTTTAATTCCTCTCCATTTAACTTATGCAAATTATTTTTCAACTTAAGCTCTTACTATTCTGAATAGACTACAATTTTCAACCATTATATGTCTATCAGGCCTAAGATCCATTAATATTTTACTTATATTATGCCCCTGATCTGGTCAAGGCTTGCGATATTATTTTCGTCCATATACTTATTTAGGTCTCTGATTATATCCTGTCCTATCCTCGGGTTTACAAAGTTGGCTGTACCAACCTGCACACACGTAGCTCCTGCCATGATAAACTCTATCACATCATTAGCATCCATGATTCCGCCCATACCAACTACTGGTATTGTAACTGCCTTGGCTACCTCATATACCATCCTAAGCGCTATAGGCTTGATAGCTGGTCCAGATAGACCAGCGGTAACATTATTAAATACTGGCTTTTTATTTCTTATATCTATTGCCATAGCCTTAAAAGTATTTACAAGCGAGATAGCGTCTGCTCCCTCTTCTTGGCAGGCAATTGCCATGGCTACTATGTCCTCTGCATTAGGAGACAACTTGACCATAAGAGGCTTTGTAGTAGCCTTCTTGACATCTCTGACTACCTCTCTAGCTACCTCTGACTTGATACCATATGCCATACCCCCATGCTTTACATTAGGGCATGATATATTCAGCTCTATCATATCAAAGTTTTTTCCTTCAAGGAGTTCTGCACCCTTGACATAGTCCTCAAGGCAGCCACCACCAAGGTTTACTATCCTACAAAGGTCAAGCTTTGAAAAATTGTCAAGTTCTTTCTCTATAAAACCTTCAACTCCCGGATTTTCTAGGCCTACGCTGTTCATCATACCAGATGGCGTCTCATGGACCCTCATACCCTCGTTACCAGGTCTAGCCTCAAGAGTAAGTCCCTTTGAAGATACTCCTCCCAAGACTGATATATCATATATTTCGTTGTATTCTCTACCAAATCCAAATGTTCCTGAAGCCATTATAATAGGATTTTTCAATTCTTTACCACATAGGTTCACTCTCAAATCTGCCATTATAAGATCACATCCTCTCCCCAGAATACCGGACCATCCTTACAAGTCTTCTTGTTGCCTGAATGAGTCTTGCATGTACACACTAGACAGGCCCCAACACCACAAGCCATGTGGTTTTCTAGGGATACCTGTATCCTAGTCTTTGTCCCTTCAGTCATTTCAAGTAGCTTTTTAAGCATTGGAGTAGGTCCGCAAGCTAGTATATAGTCATACTTCTCTACATTCAATATGTCCGTAATAAGTGTATCACCACTCGTTGTGTAGACATTGCTTGTCACTTTTCCAAACTCTTCTTCAAGTATTGGTCTTTCCCTAAAACCAAGATAGGCATCACAGTTTTCTATGTTTTCTCCTACCATGTATAGTGGAGCTATTCCTATTCCCCCACCTACTAGGGCAACTTTTCCCTCTACCTTTTCAAATCCATTACCATAAGGGCCTTCCATCTTTATAGGGTCTCCCTTTTTTAGGTTGGATATGATGTTAGTACCAGCTCCTACTAGCTTGTATAAGAAGCTAATACCGTCTTCTTCTATTCTATATATACTTATAGGCCTTGATAGGAGCGGAAACTTGTCCCAAGCTCTGAGCATATAAAATTGCCCCATCTTGGCTTCAAATTTCCCACCTACTTTCAGGTAGTACATTCCCTCGCCTATGTACTCATTTTCTAATACTCTATATTCCATTAGTCAACCACCTTACAACCCAATAATTTCATGATCAGAGCCATTCTTACATACATACCATATTCTGCCTGTTCAAAATATTTAGCTCTAGGATCCTCGTCTACTTCTACAGATATCTCATTTACCCTTGGAAGTGGATGCAGTACCATCATGTCGTCCTTTGCTAGGCTCATCTTGTCTGTATCTAGTATGTAGCTATCCTTAAGTCTTTCATACTGCTGAGGATCGTCAAACCTCTCTCTTTGTACCCTCGTCATATACAGTACGTCACACTTAGACATAGCTTCTTCTAGGCTAGTGGTTTCTTCATACTCTACATTGCTTATTTGTTCTTTTACATAGTCTGGCATCTCAAGCTCTTTTGGTGCTATAAATATAAACTTTATACCAGTATACCTAGACATAGCCTTTGCTAGTGAGTGAACTGTACGTCCATACTTTAAGTCACCACACATACCAATTGTCATATTATCTAGAGACCCCCTGTTGGCCTTAATTGTGATAAGGTCAGTCAAGGTCTGAGTAGGGTGCTGGTTTTTGCCATCCCCTGCATTTATAAATGGTTTTTTAGATGCTCTTGATGCTATATTTGCCGCACCAGATTCAAAGTGTCTCATAGCTATAATGTCAACATAGTTACCTACAATTGTTATAGTGTCCTCTAGAGACTCTCCCTTTGAAACAGAAGAAGCGCTAGGATCAGAAAACCCTATTATTCTTCCACCTAATCTGTTCATGGCTGCTTCAAAACTTAGTCTTGTTCTAGTTGAAGGCTCATAAAAAAGAGTGGCTAATAGTTTCCCTTCGCACACTCTTGTATAGTCTTCTGGAGTCTTCTTAATCTTCATGCCCAAGTCCAGTATAGAGTCGATTTCCTCTACAGTAAAATCGTCTGGCTGAACTAGATGTCTGTTCTCCAACATATTCATTTCCTCCTTTTCGGCCTCACAGGACCCAATTAAAGTGTCAAAAGATTTTTATATTGTCATAAATATTTCTCTTGGTAAAAAGAATATCACTTATAGGCCCAATTGTCAATAGTTATCAGTTTTTTTGCAAATTAATAGAGTGCCCATAAAATGGACACCCTATCGGTTATTATTTTAGATTGACTAATTAATTGTTTTTCTTTGAAGGGTCACCCTTACAACCTCCACATCCTGTACCGCAATTACAAGCACCCTTAGACTTGACCTTCTTGAAGGCCAAAACAGCTGCTACAATAACTATTGCAAGGACTATTCCTGTTGATAAATTCATATTGTTCCTCCCTTCTCCGCTTCTATATTGTATTTTTACCCCTTCTAGGAAAGAATAAGCAGGTTATTGATATTTTATATCAATAGATTTTGTGCATCTTCTTTTAACATTATGGGTCATACTAGGCCGAGTAAATTTCTAATTATTTATTTTATTTGTATGCTTATACCTAAGACTAAGCAACCTTTTCATTTTCATCTACAGAACTCTTGGCTACTGCACCTGTATACTTATTCTTTCTAAACATCATATATAGCATACCAACTAGTAATATAGCTGCTATCACAGTCCACACTCCAACCGGCTTGCCTAGGAACAAGACTGAACCAAACTGGTTTACTATTAGGGCTACTGCATAGGCAAAACTTAACTGGTAAGCAACTGTTGCCCATGTCCACTTAGCAGAATTCATCTCTTCCCTTATTGCACCTGTGGCAGCAAAACAAGGCACGCATAGCTGGTTGAATATCATAAAGCTAAGTGCTGACACGCCTGTGAATATTGACGAAGCATATGCTATAACACCTGCTGTATCAGGACCCGCATCTGCAAGGCCTGCAACTACACCAAATGTACCTACAACTACTTCCTTGGCAACTAGGCCTGTTATTGTAGCAATTGCTGATGCCCAATTACCAAATCCAAGAGGTGCAAATATAGGTGCCACTGCCCTACCTATAGCCTCAAGTATTGACTTAGAGTCCTTTGAGAATTCAACAAACTCAAAACTAGTAGATATATTCTGTAAGAACCAGATTACAATTGTAGCAAGTAAAATTATAGTACCTGCCTTTACTATAAAGGCCTTCACCCTGTCCCAAACACTTCTTAGGACGTTGTATACTGTAGGTATATGGTATTCAGGCAACTCCATTACAAAGGGAGCTGGATCACCTGCAAATGCCTTAGTCTTCTTAAGCATTAGACCTGATGCTATTACTGCTAGTATTCCTGTAAAGTAACACACTGGTGCAAACCACCATCCCTTAGGGCCGGCAAATACTGAAGCTGAAAATAGGGCTATAACCTCTGTCTTGGCCCCACAAGGCATGAAAGATGCAACCATTATAGTCATTCTTCTGTCATTGTCGTTTTCTATAGTTCTAGTAGCCATGACACCTGGTACTGAGCAACCTGTACCTATCAAGATAGGTATAAATGACTTACCTGATAGACCAAACTTCCTAAATATCCTGTCTAGAATAAAGGCTATTCTTGACATATATCCTACATCTTCTAGGATAGCCATAAATACGTACAGAGTTGCTATAATTGGCAAGAATCCAAGGACAGCACCTACACCGCCTACTATACCGTTTACTACTAGACTTATTAACCAAGGAGCAACATTTGCCCCCTCCATGGCTGTCTGGATGTTTCCACCAATGATTTCTCCAAAGAAAACATCATTTACCCAGTCAGTAACTGGGCCACCTACCACTCTCACTGATACCCAATATATAAAGAACATAATTACCGCAAATATTGGTAGGGCAAGAAACCTATTTGTAAGCCATCTATCGGCCTTATCACTTGCTGTTAGACCACTTCTTCCCTTTTTAACTGTTTGGGCAACCAATTCAGATATGTAAGTATATCTGGCATCAGTGATTATACCCTCACCATCATCATCAAACTCTTCTTCAGCCTTTGCGATTATTTCATTTACATCATTTCTCTCTATTTTGCTAAGGTTCAAATTGCGAGTAGCCTTGTCATCTCCTTCAAACAATTTTACTGAATACCATCTCTTAAACTCTGAGTTGGATATTGAAGCTACTCTCTTTTCTATATCAACCAACATATCTTCAAGATCACCATCAAAAACATTGATATGTTTGTGTGGATCTTTGGCCCTCTTGATAGATAGTTCTATTACCTTATCTATGTTTTTACCCTTTAGGGCTGATATCTCAACAACCGGACAGTCCAAACTCTGACTTAGCTTGACTATGTCTATTGAGTCATTGTTCTTCTCTACTATATCCATCATATTCAATGCAAGTATCATAGGTATACCTATTTCTGATAGCTGTGTTGATAGATACAAGTTTCTTTCTATATTAGAAGCATCGACCACGTTTACTATTACATCTGGTTTTTCTTTTAGTAAGTACTCTCTACTTACAACTTCCTCCAATGTATATGGTGAAAGTGAATAAATACCAGGTAAGTCGGTGATATTTACTTCCTTATCCTTCTTGTATACCCCTGTCTTCTTCTCTACTGTAACGCCTGGCCAGTTACCAACATACTGGTTTGAACCTGTAAGGGCGTTAAATAATGTAGACTTTCCGCTGTTTGGATTACCAGCTAAAGCTATTGTAATGCTCATAATGCTCCCCTTTCTTTAATTAATATGATTCCCAATAACAATATTTTATACACTACTAAACAAGCTATAATATATAACAAGCAATTTATATTAGCTTATCCTTGCTCGTATGTATAATTCCCTTTTTAAAATATATGAATTTTTGCATAAACTTACAATAAGCATTTGATATGCTTTTTTCATTGACTGATTACAAAAATGCTATGGACCAACAAATTCTATAAGCCAATAAAACTAATAGACATATTCTACTTTTGAATAAGATCTATTTCGACGCACTCAGCATCTTCTTTTCTAAGACTAAGTTCATAACCCCTCAAAGAAATCTGAACAGGATCACCCAGTGGTGCAACCTTCCTGATATAAAGTTCGGAATTCTTTGTAATCCCCATATCCATTATTCTTCTCTTAAGCGGGCCTGCACCATGTATCTTTTTGACAACATAGTAGCATCCAACACTTGCTTCTCTTAAAGTAGCCATACTCTCTCCTCCTAAAAACTTAATATATTTTTATAATTATCGCTTAGCAGATATCCTTACTAATAATAATTAATCTCAATAAATGAATAAAATAATACAGTTGCCCATATTATTAACTCTCAAGATATGTAACTTTATCAAGATGTGTGAGTTTATATGATAAATTACACACTAAAAAAACACTAGGCTGGCACAACCATTATCTTCCTAGCTATATCTTGACCTATACCAACCCTACTATCTTTTACATTAACTATTAGGTTACCCTGATTTTCTGAAATTACAGTAACGCTTGCATCTTCCACAAAACCCATATTAGCAAGAAGCTTTTTCTGGTCACCACTTATTTTAACTTTTTTAATTTTCATCAATACCCCTATTGGAGCAATAGATAGATTCATTAGATACCCCCCTGTATAATATGTTTATATAACATAGTAAATTGTCATTCTCAATCGATTCTTATTAACAATTTCTGGTGTTCTTAATTATAATACTAAATTAATATCAATTTTCATATAATTATAATGACCATATTAAAATTATAATTCAAATTGTCTCCATTGTCAATAAGATATCTATTATTTGAACCATGTATTAATACTTATTATCCATTATTATTGATTGTTTGTGACTTTAAATGATTCTTTGTGACTTTAAATGATTCTTTGTAACTTTAAATGATTCTTTGTAACTTTAAATGATTCTTTGTAATATTTTAAAAAAAATAAAAGCTGCCGAAAATTCGGCAGCTTTTTTATTAAGTTGTATATATTAATTTTGCTTAATGGCTCTTATATTAATAAGCCCTTTTTATGTATTTTGAAATATTTATATTTTTTATCTTAGTACCAACCTCTAAGCTTCATAGCTGTAGCAACTTTCTTTACAGAGTTCATGTAAGCTGACTCTCTCATTGTTACGCCATATTCTTCCTTTATAGCCCATAGAGCTTCGAAAGCCTTAACCATAGCTTCGTCTTCCTTCTGTTCTACTTCAGCTTCTGACCAGTAGTATCCGTATAGGTTCTGTACCCATTCGAAATAAGAAACAGTAACACCACCAGCATTTGTTAAGATGTCTGGAGTAAGAACTATTCCCTTTCTGTTAAGAACTTCGTCACCTTCTGGAGTAGTAGGTCCATTAGCAGCCTCACAAACTAGCTTAGCCTGGATCTTTTCAGCAACTTCTGCAGTTATGGCATTTTCAAGGGCAGCTGGAACAACAACGTCTACCTGAGAAGACCAGAATTCATCCATAGATATCATCTTAGCACCTGGGAAATCAACTAGGTTACCCTTTTCAGCTCTGTAATCCCACATATCCTGGAAATCTAGTCCATCTTCTTTAAATATAGCATATGGTCCAACTTCTTTACACCATTCAGCAAGAGCAACAACTTTTCCGCCTAACTTCTGGATGTTCTTAACTGTGAAAGCACCAACGTTACCGAATCCCTGTACAGCAACATTTGCATGCTTCATGTCTATACCCATCTTCTTAGCAGCTTCTCTAATTGTTACAGCAACACCGTATCCAGTAGCTTCGTTTCTTCCTAGTGATCCACCGAATTCAACTGGCTTACCAGTTAAAGTACCTATAGCAGAAACACCTGTTAATTTATTATATTCGTCAACCATCCATGACATTATCTTACCATTTGTATTTACGTCTGGAGCTGGAACGTCAACCTTTTCACCGATTAACTTGTAGATACCGTCGATGTATCCTCTTGATAATCTTTCTAATTCACCTTCAGATAATTCAGATGGGTCAACTATGATACCACCCTTACCACCACCGTAAGGAATACCTGTAGTTGAGCACTTGAATGTCATCCATATAGAAAGTGCCTTTACTTCTTCTAGAGATACGTTTGGATGGAATCTGATTCCTCCCTTTGTTGGACCTACAGCGTCATTATGCTGAGATCTGAATCCCTTGAATACCTTTATAGAACCATCATCCATTTTAACTGGTATGTTAACTTCGATAACTCTTCTTGGTTCTTTTAATAGTTCGTAAACCTGTGGTTCCATTCCTAATTTATCACAAGCGTTCTTTACCTGAGCCTGTGCCATTTCAAATACATTTGCCATTTTTAAGCCTCCTTAAAATTATTAAGATACTATAGTTATCCAGGTAAATATTGCCTCACTAAGTATTTGGTAACATTTTCCTGTTTACATAAAGATTATAACACATATATAGTCAATAGTGTACTATAATTTAGAATTTAACATAAAATTTAATTTTTTTTAATTTTAGGAACAATATATTTCTTTTTTCGTAAAATTCAAATAATTAAGTCGTTCTTACAACTTTTACTTTTATTCTCACACCTTATTTCTAAATCGTGTTGAATAAAGAAACTCGCATATTGTTGTAAATTAAGTTATTTTTCGACAAATATTCTATGTCAATTAGCAACGATAAGAACATTTAACTTTGAAAGTGACATATCCTGTCTGGTCTATTTTTATGAATTATAATATTCATTTCTAGATTAGTACTTGTTATTTTTTAATCAATTATTTTAATCGGGATCCCTAATCGAAAAATCTTTAAAAGAAAGCAAAAAAAACACCCTAAGAATAATCTCAGGGTGCTGAATAATTTTTAATTATTATTCTGGCTGAGGAGCGTCAACTGGACAAACACCAGCGCATGAACCACAGTCTATGCAAGCAGATGCGTCTATTGAATAGATATCTCCGTCAGATATACAAGATACTGGACATTCAGCAGCACATGCTCCACAAGCGATACAAGAATCTTTAATTACGTAAGCCATTTCTAAATCCTCCATTTTTCGATAAATATATTTTCTTTACAAACTTATTATAACATCAAGAGGGACTTTTTGCAATTGATTTATTAGTTTTTTTTATTTTATTTTTTATTTTTGTTTTACGTTGAAATTTCAGTATTATTTATTTATATATTTAAATATATTCCCCACCTCTTCCTTTCAATTGATAATACATATTAATAAATTCTTTTTATCAGTTCATTTTATTAAACCTCCACTTCTCCACCACAAAATTTACTACTCTCTTCTTTTATGTGTTTATTTTTAAAAATATTCCCACATCTTTATTTGCAATAATTTCCTTGTTTTTGTTGATATTTAAGCCTTCTTGGGGTATAATAATCTTGTCAACAAAGTAAATTATAATTTATGTTGTAAAAAAATATATTATTACAGGAGGTAATTATTGTGAATAAGGCAGAATTAGTTGCTAAGATTGCAGAAAAAAGTAACTTAACAAAGAAAGAAAGCGAACTTGCATTAAATGCATTTATGGATGTTGTAGAAGAAACTCTAGTAGCAGGAGAAAAAGTTCAGTTAGTAGGTTTTGGTACTTTTGAAACTAGAGAAAGAGCTGCTAGATCAGGAAGAAACCCAAGAAAGCCAGACGAAACTATAGAAATACCTGCATCAAAGGCACCAGTATTCAAGGCTGGTAAGGGTCTTAAGGAATTAGTAAACAAATAATAGTTGATTCGCATAAAGCAAAAATGGTATTGGTCATAAGATCAGTACTATTTTTTTATTCACATTAATTAACTTCTTTTTTAAAACATATATATAATAATATTATTTCTACATTCTTCTCTTCTATGATATAATATATAGGATATAAGAGTATTATGGAGATGTAGAAATGAGATTAGATAAATTTTTAAAAGTTTCAAGAATAATAAAAAGAAGAACTGTAGCCAAAGAAGCCTGTGAAAAGGGCTTGGTTCAAATAAACGGTAAGACAGCAAAGTCTTCATCTGAAGTTAAAATCGGAGACGAACTTACCCTTACTTTTGGCGAAAAGGTAATCAGATGTAGAATTACTGATATAAGAGAGCACGTACTAAAAGATGACGCAAAAGATTTATATGAGGTGATATAATGTCTAAAACAAAGAAAAAAAATGATAAACTACTGTACAAGGTTATTGCTGTTTCTATAGCCTTAATGTTTGCTGTATCAAGTGTAGCTTTTACAATCAGCTTGTTTTTATAGAAAGGCGGTATAGAACTTGGAATTAAACAAAAAGATTGATGATTTAAAAAAGGAAAGTCTGATAGAACTTAGGATCATAGCCAAGAACCTAGGCGTTAAATCATCTACTACTTATAAAAAATCGGATTTGATAGAAAAAATAGCTGAAATGTATGCTAAGAGAGAAGATATCGTTGAGAAAAATGATACTAGCTCTGATTCTGATCTTGATAAGCAGATGAATAAAACTGTGACTTACAGACAAAACACAGGTGATCAGATGGCAGACCAGCAAAACAACCGTCGTAGTGATAACCGCTATGATAGTAGACAAGATAATCGTAGTGATAGCCGTTATGATAGCAGGCACGACAATAGAGACGAGAAAAAACTTTTATACACCACTCCTCCTGAAATGACTGATGAAAATAAGGTGGAGGGTATCCTAGAAATACTTCCTGATGGTTTTGGATTCCTAAGAGGTAGCAACTACCTATCAACAGAAAATGACATCTATGTATCACCCAATCAGATAAGAAAGTTATGGTTAAAGACTGGCGACTATATCACAGGTGTTGCTAAGCCTGAGAACCCTAATGAAAAATTCAGAGGAATGATGTTTATTCACCTAGTAAACGGAGACAATCCTTCAGTTGCAAGAACAAGGACACCTTTTGAACAATTAACACCAATTTATCCAGACAAGAAATTGAGGTTAGAATCTGAAAATAGCGGCCTGTCATCAAGAATTGTAGACCTATTTTCTCCAATAGGAATGGGTCAGAGGGGGCTAATAGTAGCACCACCTAAGGTTGGTAAGACAATGCTATTAAAAGAAATCGCCAACTCAATATCAGAAAACTACCCTGATGTTACTCTTATAATCCTTCTCATAGACGAAAGACCAGAAGAAGTAACAGATATGATGGAGTCCATAGATGGCGAGGTAATATACTCTACTTTTGACCAGGCATCTAGTCACCATGTCAAGGTAGCAGAGATGGTACTTGGCAGGGCCCAAAGGCTTGTAGAACACGGCAAGGATGTCGTAATCCTACTAGACAGTATCACTAGGTTAGCAAGAGCCTACAACCTTACAATCAATCCTACAGGTAGGACACTTTCTGGTGGACTTGATCCCGGAGCTCTTCATGGTCCAAAGAAATTCTTTGGTGCTGCAAGAAACATTCGTGGAGGTGGTTCACTTACTATATTGGGAACAGCCCTTGTAGACACAGGATCTAAAATGGATGATATAATTTTTGAAGAATTCAAGGGAACTGGAAATATGGAGTTGTGTCTAGATAGAAATATGGCTGAAAAGAGAATATTCCCAGCTATAGACATCTACAAGTCTAGCACGAGACGTGAGGACCTACTCCTTTCAAAGGAAGAGATGGATTCCTTATACAAACTAAGGAGAAGCCTCGACTCCAAAAATTCACAATTAGCAACAGACCAAGTGATAGAGGAAATGAAAAAGACAAAGTCAAATAAAGAATTCCTTGATATGATAAAACAAATTCACTTTAGGTAAAACTTATTTAAATAGGCTATATGATAAAAAATAAGAGATTGAAGAATTTAACATTCTACAATCTCTTTTATATTCTCTAAAATTTTAAACATAAGCCCTAGACACTATGGTTAAGATACAAAATAAGCATCAAAACCTAAAGTCTAATAAAGAATTATCCCTATAACTGGTCATCACTTTCCTTCATCAAATATGAAAGAGTAAATAGGCTCTCTGTAAGGTTTACATTTTCAACTATCACTTCTGATGGAACTTCTAGGTCTATTGGAGCAAAGTTCCAAATACCCCTAACACCAGATGAAACCAATTTGTCAGCTACTGCCTGAGCCCCGTTCTTAGGTATACACAAGATAGCTATATCTATATCGTTGTTAGATACAAATGACTCTATATTATCTGAATCCATTATCTCATAGTCTCTAATCTTTAGCCCTATCATCTTAGGATTGGCATCAAAAACAGCTTCAATATTAAATCCTGCATTCTTAAATCCAGAATAATTTGTCAAGGCCTGACCTAGGTTACCAGCACCAACCAAAACAGCCCTGTACTTTCTATCAAGACCTAGTATCTTACCAATTTCTCTATGTAGTGCCTCTACATTATATCCATAACCCTGCTGACCAAAGCCACCAAAATTGTTAAGGTCTTGTCTAATCTGAGATGCAGTAAAACCAATTATCTCACTTAGTTCTTTTGAAGATATCCTCTGAATATCTCTAGATAATAAATCTGCCAAATATCTATAGTATTTCGGCAATCTTCTGATGACTGCCATTGATATGTTTTTATTTCCCATTCCAATTAATCCTCCTTGTGTTTTTAGCTTTATTTTAAAGTAGTAGCATTATAATTATCCAAATAATAAAACAATCTCATAAAATTTTATTAGTAAATACCTATATCTATTTATAGTTTTACAATAAAATAACAAAATCGAGATTTACACATACTATTATACATTATTTTAGATAAATTTAAAACATATTATTCTATTATTTCTTCCCATTTTGTATATAATTTTTCAAGCTCTTTTTCTAGGTCGGATTTCTCTAAATTTACCTCTTTTAGCTTGTCTGGGCTAGAGTATATCTCTTCTTGACACAACATCATCTCAAGACCACCTATCTGTTTTTCAACTAGATTGATCCTATCTTCTATATCTTTTACGATTTTTTTGGCCTTGTTGGCTTCCTGTCTTTTTTCCTTTTCTCTTCTTCTCTCTTCCTTTATCTGGGTCTTTGTTTTACCAGTGTCTTGAGGCTCAACAGATAAATTTTCAAGGTCATATTGTTGTTTTTTCTTGGCCTGATAGTAGTCATAATTTCCAAGGTATTCTTCTATTCCATTTTCACCTAAAACTAAAATTTTGTCAATAACTGTGTTAAGAAAATATCTATCATGAGATATAGTAAATAAAGTGCCTTCATAATCTAATAAAGCTTCTTCCAAGACTTCTTTTGAATCTATATCCAAGTGGTTGGTAGGTTCATCCAGCAATAAAAAGTTTGATTGAGATAAGATCAACTTGAGTATTGCAACTCTGGCCCTCTCTCCACCACTTAGGGACTTAATCGGTTTAAATACCTCTTCTCCTTCAAACAAAAATCCTCCAAGCATGTTTCTAACCTCAGTCTGACTTAAATGTGGGTTGGCGTCCCATATTTCATCAATTATAGTATTTTTGATGTTTAAGGTTTTTTGCTCCTGGTGGAAGTATGATGTTTCAACATTTTGTCCTATTTTGACCAAGCCCTGGTCATAGTCTTCCTGGCCTAGAATCATCTTGAATAAGGTAGATTTGCCCGCACCATTCGGCCCTATCAATGCAACCTTTTCTCCCCTGTATATATCCAGGTTTAGGTCCTTAAATAGGATTCTTTCTCCGTAAGACTTTTTTATATCCTCAAGGTGAAGGACATCATTACCACTTTGTCTAGTCTGGCTAAATGTAAACCTAGCCTTTTTCTTTATCTCCTGTGGTTTTTCAAGTCTTTCAACCTTGTCTAGCATCTTTTCCTTGCTTCTTGCCCTTTTTATATGTTTTTCACGTCCGTAAGACTTGAGTCTCTCTATTGATTCTTCCTGCTTCTTTATCTCTCTTTGCTGGTTTTCATAGTTTTTAAGGTCTATCTCCCTCTGGAGTTTAGCCTGTTTTTGGTATTCAGTATAGTTACCCTTGTAGGCGGTCAACCTCTTGTTTGACATTTCAAATATCCTGTTGACAGATTGGTCTAGGAAATACCTGTCATGGGATATAATCATTAGGGCTGCATCATAGGACCTCAAAAATCCTTCCAACCATTCTACAGCCTCTGAATCAAGGTGGTTTGTAGGTTCGTCAAGTAGGAGTAGCGACGGCTTAGAAAGCAGTAGTTTACCAAGGAGAACCCTGGTCTTCTCACCACCGGATAGGACATTTACTTCCTTGTCCATGTCTTCATCCTTAAAGCCCAAGCCCCTTAGGATTCCAAGCACTTCACTCTTATATCCATAGCCGTTGTTCTGCTCAAAGACTTCATACTTGTGAGCGTATTCGTCCATTAATTTCTTTAATTCCTTGCCAGAGCCAGAATCACCAGACATCTGAGCTATCTTGTGCTCCAATTCTCTTAACTCTTTCTCAGACTCAATCAGGTCTTCAAATACAGATACAAGTTCTTCATATATGGTCTTTTCTGAGTAGAAATTTGTATTCTGTTCTAGATACCCCATCCTACAATTCTTGGCTGTATATATATCTCCATTGTCATAGCCATATATTCCAGTTATTATCTTAAATAGTGTCGTCTTACCAGTACCGTTTATCCCTACTATACCGACCTTGTCACCCTCGTTTACCGAAAAAGATATATCTTCAAGTATAGTATCGACACCAAAGTTTTTTGTAACATTGTTACAAGACAGCATTATCATTTTATGTCCTCCTAACCCTCGTTTATCTTCAGGTTTGGCACAGCATTTAGGTACATATCGTCTCTTCTGCCATTTATATACCTATAATAACCTGCACAGCCTATCATCGCTGCATTATCCGTACACAAAACCATCGGTGGGTACTTCAAATCTATACCTTCAAGTTCAGCCCTTGTCTTTAGGGTATCCCTAAGAGCTGAGTTCGCAGCTACCCCGCCTGATAGGGTAAGCCTTGTATATCCCTTGTCTTTTGTAGCCTTTATAGCCTTATAAGACAATACGTCAACAACAGCCGCCTGAAAAGATGCACACACATCCTCTGCTACTATTTCTTTTTCCTTCATCTTCATAGAGTTCAGGTAGTTTAAAACAGATGATTTTAGGCCACTAAAAGAAAAGTCATAGCCTTCTTCATGAATGCAGGCCCTAGGAAAATCAATGGCATTGGGGTCTCCCTCTTTGGCCAATCTATCGACTATTGGTCCGCCCGGATAGCCTAGTCCCATAGCACGAGCTATCTTGTCAAATGCTTCTCCTGATGCGTCATCCTTAGTCTTACCAAGTATCTCATAGTCGCCATAGTCCTTGACCTCTACAAGATGAGTATGGCCACCTGATACTATCAAGGTCACAAATGGAGGTACTAGGTCCTCATGCTCAATGTAATTGGCTGAAAGATGACCCTCTATATGATTGACCCCTACTAAAGGTATACCAAGACTAAAAGCTAGGCTCTTTGCATATGAAAGCCCCACCAACAAGGCTCCAACAAGACCAGGACCATATGTCACAGCTATATGACTTATGTCTGAAAATTTCATTCCTGCCTTTTCAAGAGCCTCCTCGACAACTATATCTATATTTTCTATGTGTTTTCTCGATGCCACTTCTGGTACGACACCGCCGAATTTCTTATGTATGTCAATCTGCGTAGATATCACATTTGCAAGGACCTGCCTGCCATTTTTAAGTATAGCACAGGCAGTTTCGTCACAACTAGATTCTATCGCTAGTGTTATTATATCCTTCATTAAAATACCTCCCTGAGTTGCTTCCACATTATCAAAGCATCTTCCTTATTGTCATGATAGTATTCTTTTCTTATACCGCTTATCAAAAAACCGTATTTTTTGTAAAGATTTTGGGCTACTGTATTGCTAGACCTTACCTCTAGGGTAATAGATGCTATATTATATTCCTTGCATTGCTTATCCAAGGCTTCCATCAGTCCGTTACCTATGCCCCTACCCCTGTAGTCCTTGTGAACAGCTACATTGGTTATGTGGGCCTCATCTATTATATGCCATGTGCCCAAGTATCCCACTATCCTTCCTTGGTCTTCGGCTACTATGTATTTCGCCAGCTTGTTTTTCAATTCATCTCTTAGGGCATTGTATGACCAAGGCTCGCTAAAGGCAGATACTTCCACCTCATAGACCCCATAAATGTCCGTGTCCTTCATATTCCTATAAATCATTTTTTAATTTCCTCTGTTTTTCTTCGTACTGGACCTCTGCCTGTGACTTTCTTAAATAAATCGGTGCTAGGTCATAGCAAGTTGAAATATCTTTCTTTTCTTGGTATTTTATAGAAGCACAATGGCAAAGACTCGCTGCCCTAGATACATTGGAATTAGGGTTGGCTACCCTTATCCTATCAGATAAGGCTGATAGCAACTTGTCCATATACTTGTAGACCCCTTCACCAACTATTGTCACTGTCTTTTTTTTATCTTCTAGTTCTTTTGCGTAGGCAAGTACATCTCTTATATCCTCAACACACATGTCTTTTATTGTATTTAACTCGCCCCCTACAAACTCGTATGCTCCTGTGTATACCTGGCTTGACTGGGCGTCCAAGATAGGTATTATAGTCGTACTAGAGTCGATCATTGAATAGGCTATATTCTCCAAAGAATTGATTCCAACAATCGGGAGGTCCCTAACATGGGCTATAGCCTTCACTGTAGCAACTGCAATTCTTATACCTGTAAATGAACCAGGCCCCAAGCATACAGCTAAAAGGTCTATATCCTCTATTTTCATATCAGCCAACTTAAGTAGGTCCTCAAGCATTGGCATTAGCTTTTGTGAATGTGTTCTCTTATCGTTTATTAGGATTTCTCCTAGCAATACTCCATCTCTCCATAAGGCAACGCTCGCTGCCCTTGAAGAAGTATCTAGTCCTAGTATATTCATTGTCCAACAACCTCCCCGACTAGTTTTTCGTATTTTTCTCCATGTGGTATAAACTCAATTGTCCTACCCATACCCTCATAGTTTATGTCTATATCAAGTCTTTCCTCTGGTAGGATGTCCTCTATAATAGTAGACCACTCTATGATAGACACCCCATCTGAATTTATGTATTCATCAAATCCTATATCGTACATTTCATCACTAGACCCTATCCTATAGACATCAAAGTGGTTTAGCTTTAATCTACCATCTCTATATTCATTAACTATAGTAAAAGTAGGACTTGTTATATCTTCATCAATGCCTAGGGCCTTGGCTATTGATTTAGTCATTGCAGTCTTACCTGCACCCAAATCTCCGTTAAGACAGATTATAGCCCCGGAAAACAAGGCTCTACCTATCTTTTGTCCCATATCATATGTAAAACTTTCATCAGCTAGATAAATTTTTTCCATATTCCCTCCTATTTTATAATAAAACACAAAACCACAAGTAGCCTAGCAAACTAGATAAGCCTGTATTTTGCGAAGTAATTTCTCTGAACAATTAAGGGTATGTAAACTACCCATATCTTTTTATTATATCACATAGTCATTTGTTTTTTGTATTATAATAAGCAAAAAGTAGAGTAAAAGCCACCTATAGCCCCCTTTATAGACTCTTATTTATCATTTTTCCTATAAAACCCATATTGTAAACTATATTCTTTAAAGGTTTACAATATAGGTTGTTTCATGTTATCATATCTTGTATAAGAAAGGTGGTATGTATTTATGGATAGTAAAGAAAATCAAATTAATTCACAAGCAATTTCCTTAAAAGATATGATTATAAATGGATATCAGGTAAGCAATAATGACATGGAAGTCCTAAAAAAATGCGAGCTAGACCTATTATCTAAACTGGCCTGTGAAATCAGGGATAACTTTTCTGATGGTGAGTTTGACCTATGCACAATCATAAATGGTAAAAGTGGGGCCTGCAGCGAAAATTGTTCCTTCTGTGCCCAGTCAGCCCACCACAATACCCATGTAGACATCTATGATATATTGGATACAGACCAGATCAGCCAATCAGCAATAAAAAACTACCAAGACAAGATTAATAGGTTTTCTATAGTTACTTCAGGTAGAAAATTGAACGACTCTGAACTCGATAGAATTTGTCAGGCTTTTAAGAAAATCAAGGACCTCTGTCCAATCAATCTTTGCTCTTCTAATGGTCTCTTGTCCTATGACCAGTTTGTAAAGTTAAAAAATGCAGGAGTTTCAAGATACCACAACAACCTAGAAACATCCAAATCATTTTTCAAAAACATATGCACAAGCCATACCTACGAAGACAAGGTAAATGCTATAAAAGCTGCTCAAAGGGCAGGACTAAAAATATGCAGTGGCGGTATATTTGGACTTGGAGAAAATCTAGACAACAGGATTGAAATGGCCTTTGCCCTAAGAGACCTGGATGTAGATTCAGTACCACTGAACATATTAAACCCAATACCAAACACCCCCCTAGAAAATAATAAGCCCCTTTCCTATGAAGAAGTAAGAAGATCTATAGCAATATATAGATTTATCCTTCCTCAAAAAAGCATCAGGCTTGCAGGAGGTAGGGTCCTACTTAAGGACAAGGGTAGAGCTGCCATAGATTCAGGTATAGATTCTATGATATCAGGTCATATGCTGACAACATCAGGAATCAGCCACCTAGAAGACATCAAGATGGTCGAGGAGATGGGTTTTACCATAAAAAGAACATCTATCTAGGACTATGACTATAATAAAATATAGCCCTATCACAAAGTAATAAAAAGCAAAAAACCGACCTCCCAATTGTCAGCCAAGCTAACTTTTGAGGGTCGGTAATTTATATGTCTTATTTATAAATAATTATATTTATTTGTTTCTAGCTGCCATCATGCAAGATACTGCTATTGAAACCAACTTAGCAGCTTCTCCATCAGACCTTGAGCATACAACGATAGGTACCTTGGCACCAACTACAACACCACCAAATGTCCATCCACCTAGGTATTTAGCAGTCTTTAGTAAAACATTCCCTGCCTCTATAGCTGGAACAACTAGTATATCAGCTTCACCTGCAACTGGGTCATCAATGCCCTTTACTTCAACGGCATGCTTGTCTACAGCATTGTCCATCTGAAGAGGTCCACTTACTATACATCCAGATAATTCACCAGCCTGATTCATCTTCTGTAACTCAACTGCATCTACAGTAGCTGGCATCTTTTCATAGTACTTTTCCTTGGCGCATATCATAGCTACCTTTGGCATTTCATTACCAAGAGCATGGGCTACCTCTACTGCATTTTCAACTATACCCTTCTTCTGAGCAAGATCTGGAGCTATAAGCATAGCGCCATCAGAAGTTAGGAAGTACTTTTCGTAGTCTTCCTTGAATAGGATACCAACGTAGCTTAGAGTCTTTCCAGTTCTAAGTTCATTTTCCTTCTTTACAACTGCCTTTAGAATAACTGATGTATCTATAAGTCCCTTCATGATTAGACCAGCCTTACCCTGTCTTACCATGTCAACTGCCCCCTGAGCACATCCTGCTAGGTCGTCAGCATGTACTAATTCCATATCGTCAATCTTTACATTGCCTTCTTTAGCTGATTCCTTGATTATACTTTCGTCACCTACTAGTATTACCTTTACAAATCCTAGGTCCATTGCATTTCTTAGTGATTCAAGAGTTGCAACATCATATGGCGCAGCTACGGCAACTGTCTGTATTGCATCACCAGCTTTTTCTTTTGCTAAATTAATAAAATAATCCTGATTTATCATTTTTATTCCTCCATAAAATATTATTATAAAAAATAACAAGCAATAATGTACGACTATATTATTGGTTGCTTAAATTCTCCAACTAATTCAAATATATTGAGCCCAATTATAAATCGCCTCTTACACTATATTTTACCATATTTTAGGCTCCTAGGAAATGTTTTCCTACATTTTTTTGAAAATCATCTCTTATTAAACATTTTGTATATATTATTAGGCAATTTGGACTTTACAAGCCCACATAATATATAAAATTATATTTTTCACCTTACTAAGATTTTGCATTTTAAAAGGGCCAGCAAAAATAGCTGACCCCGATTATCGTATAAATTATAATTAGTCTCTAGGGTGCCTCTAAACCTAGGCTGTTTTAAAAAGTAACTCTAAACTTAGGCTGTTTTAAAAAACTTCTCCAACTTCTTGTATATAGGAAGTGTTAATAAAGAAATTAGGATACCCTTTATTAAATTGAATGGTGCGATAAACCATAGAACGAAAGACAATAAGTCGTTAACTCTAGGATTAACTGCCTTACCCATTCCTATTATAGCTTCCATACCCATGAACTTTCCATAGAAAGGCAACATTACAAAGTAGTTCATAACTGACCCTATAAATGTCATCATTATTGTAGCTGCGATAAATCCTATAACTATGCCCTTTATATTCTTCATGTTAGCATATATTGTAGATGCTGTCACCACAAAGGCTCCTCCAACTACCACATTAGCCAACTCTCCTACTCCGCCAGTAGATGTCGCAGTGATAAAATGTAGGAAATTCTTAACTCCCTCAACTGCAAATCCAGCGACCGGTCCCATGGCAAAGCCTGCTATAAGGGCTGGTATATCAGATATATCGATCTTCAAAAAACTTGGGAACAAGCCCGGTATAGGCATCTCCACAAACATTAACACAAATGCTATAGCCGACAATAGGGAAACCTTTACCAGCTTCTTTGTTGATGTTCTCTTACTAACTGCACTACTTACTCTTTCCATTATTTTCCTCCTAATTAGTTCAGGGGTCAAAAAAATCCCGAAACCTATGGCCTCGGGACTGACTAACTAAATTAGTAATTTCTTCTCTCATCCAGACTTTACTGTCGGCTTTGGAATCTCACCAAATCATACCACTAGTGGCTCGCGGGCTATACCGCCGGTAGGGAATCTCACCCACCCCCGAAGATTTATATTTGTTTTACAACTCTATTATAGTAATTTTATCAAATATTGTCAATGTTTTATGAAAATATGACAGTGTCAAGTTTTTATGGACTTTTTTATTAGGTTGATTGTATAATCAACCTCTATTTTTTATTTCAAAAACTCCATACTTATTTTACACTATCGAAAATATTTTTCTTTTTGTAAATTCGAACCCTATCAAAAATATTAAGGCTAGTAGGCTAATCACATAAGCCAAGCTTTGACCGGGTCTATGATAGTCTATGGATACAAAATTGTTGCCACTAGGTAGCTTTACAGCCATAAATCCTATATTCGCCCTGTATACTTTAGCACTTGTCCCATTGACTTTTATATCAAATCCCTTACTGTATGGTATTGATATAAATAATAACCTATCCTTGTCACAGTTAATTTGTCCTGTAATTTTATCACCCTTTATATTGAGGTCAACAAGGTGTTCTCTTGAGGGCTGAGTAAAATCATCCTTGATTTTACCCGTATCGACAAGTATATAGTCTATATTTTTCGAGTCAATATTGCAATCTGCAAGAAGTCTATAGGATAAATTATAGTCTCCCTTTTTCAAGTGTCCAAGATTTACAGTCAATCCCTTTTCTCCGGTATACCATTTCGATGACTTGTCCGTTATAAATGTAGTGTTTACTTTTTGGATGCTGTCTTGACCTAAACTGCTGACAAGGCTTGTAAACCTATTATTTTTACAAAATATACTCGGGTTCTTGATTATAGCATACAACTCACCCTCATTAGGAATATTTATCCTAGTGCCTATATTTAGGCTTTGGTCTTGTTCCCTTTCAAGCCTGTAGGGTCCATTCTCAACTTTTACTATATTTCTCTTATCCAAGTAGTCATTTACTTTTACCAATCTCTTTATGCCGTCTATTTTTTCTTCCAACAAACACGCACCTAGAAGAAAGGACTGCCTTTCGATTGGGTTCATTGTGTCTAGTTCATCCTTAAATACATACTTGTCATAGGTAAACCCGAATGGTATATAGTTATGATTCTGGTATACTCCACTGATGTCCGTATTATTAAATTCAAGGGGTACGTTGTCCGTTCCATAATGATATTTTACTGATAGTAGGCCATCTACTAAAGACCTTGAATCCATACCAGTAACACTATTTATTGGTGATGCCTTAGAATTTTCATAATAACGGTTGAAGCTAGAGTAGTTATAATTTTGTATGCTATAATAACCAGAAACAGATGGATAAGAGAATATATCTGAAAAATTAGCATCCCGGTGGGCACCTGTCTCAACTCTTTTCATACCACTTGAAGTGATATTTGACAGCATTTTTATATTATAGTTATTGTCTATCCTGTCAACGTATTCTTTTTCTATGAGATGTTTGCCGCTTGAGATATAGTCTGTATATATGACCACATTGGTTGTCATAAGCAGAAAAGCTACAGATATCATAGCTATATTTCTATACTTAAATTTTTTCAACCATGATAGAACTATAAAAATACCCGCTCCTACTAGAGGGCCTATACTGCCCCTTATCCCTAATTGGTCACTGCCTACGCTTTTGTACACTATAAAAATATAGGCCAATATAAATACCATAGCACCAAGCCTTTTTTTATCTGACATCTTTAATATATTATCGTATTGGTCAACAAAAATATATGCAAGTAGTAGGTCTATAGCAAATACCCACCTATATATTGGATAAGAAAATCCATTCATCATAGATTGAAGCTTGGGGCAAACTACAAACAAGCCAGCTATTACTAATAGGCTTATATTTTTCTTTTTTTTGCTTGCAATGGTGCTATATATTCCAAGTATTACAAGACCACTAATGCCTAGGTAAGCATCACTCTCAAGGTCTGGAACTGAGGATATATGCAATAGAAAATCTCTGACTTGCTCAAGACCTATAAATAGGTTTATAGACTCTTTTTTACCTATGAACCTATAGCTATCTACATAGCCCAATATAAGTGGAACTATGACATATGCTGATAAGAGTAATCCTAATAAAAAACCTCCAATACCTCTTTTAAAGGCTCTCATAGTTTCCTTACTACCCAAGTCCTTTTTTACAAAGACTAGAGAAGTAACTGCATATATAAATCCAACCACAAGAATCATATAGGCAAAATAAAAATTGATGACTATAGTAGAAAATACACTTATCACAAAGGCGAGTGTCTTTCTATCCCTAATCAATATATCTATGGAGGCTATTAGTAGGGGTAAGAGTATCATAGGGTTAATAAAGTAGGGATGCATAAATCCCACAGTTAAACAATAACCACAAAATACATATATATAGGCCCCCACTAGAGATACTGCCTTATTTTTCTTAAACCTGTTGGTCATAATTATAAAGCCAATGCCAGCCAGATACATCCTGAAAAACAGGAGAAAGGCATATAGTTTCTGGTGGTTATAAATCTTTCTAAGACCTGTAAGCACACTTATAGGATCATTTAATCCATAATAATGGTAAGTGGTAAGTATATCCTGGCCCAAGGCTAGCTTATAATTTATCTCACTAAAGACAGATGTCTTAAGGTGGATTATATCATAAAAGAAGTTCGCCAAATACTGCTGGCTAGCATAGTGCTGTACAAGAGCATCCCCATTATATATTGCCGTCAACCCATTTTGATCCAAACTATTTTTTATTATCCATGCCAATATTAAAAAACCTACTGTATATACTAAAAATTGAACTGCATATTCTTTGTAGATAGTCTTTATATTATTGACAATATTGCTAGTTATTTTATCTAACATAAGATCTACTCCGACTTTTCTTTTTCAATATATATAGGTCTATTCTTGACTTCTAAGTATGTCCTTGAAAGGTACTGCCCCAATATACCTATAGTCAGTAGCTGTATGCCTCCAAGCAAAAATATCGAGCATATTATAGTCGGGAAACCTTCTACAACTTCTCCAAATATAAGTGTCTTGAATACAAATATAAGCAATATTAAAAATGCCACCAAAAATGATATAATACCTAGAAAACTAGATATCATAAGTGGAGTCGTAGAAAATGCGACTATTCCTTCTATGGAATACTTAAATAAGGACTTGATACTCCACTTGCTGGTCCCAAGTTCCCTATCGACATTTTCATATTCTATCTCTGTACACTTATATCCTACCCAACTAAAAATTCCCTTTGTAAACCTATTGATTTCACTCAGCATCAAGACAGAATCTACAAACTGCCTAGTCATCATCCTGTAATCGGTGGCATTTTTCTTTATTTCCGTGTCAGACATTGCATTTATAAGTCTGTAAAAGCAAGTCGAAAAGAAGCTCCTACAAATAGCCTCTCCACGCCTGTCCTTCCTAATTGCTCCAACACTGTCATAGCCTTCTTCTATTATTTTATAGGCCATCTCGTGCATTATCTTTGGTGGATGCTGCAAGTCTGCGTCCATCAGTACAACAAGGTCTCCCTTACTTGTCCTAAGACCTGCATATATACCTGCTTCCTTACCAAAATTTCTTGAAAATGATATAAACCTTACATTTTTGTCCTTAGTCCTGAGAGCTTTGATAATACTTAGGGTACTATCTCTTGATCCGTCGTCTATAAATATTAACTCGTATTCATCAAAGACCTTATTAGCGTCTATCTCCTTACGTAAAACAGAGTATAGGTGCATCAATGTATCTTCTTCATTAAAACATGGTACTACAATTGACAATAACAATTATTCCTCCCCCTCCCGCATAGTCTGAGGTATTCAAAATATAATATAATTTTAACATATTTAAAAGGTTTTTAATATACTTACAATTACATCTTTGAGTTATTTTAAATATTTTTATGGTAAAAAGTAAGAATAAAACTACTCCTTCAGAATCTACTGTTTTACATTCTTCATTGAAAGAGACACCTTGCCCCTCTCCTTATCTATTCCTATGACCTTGACCTTGACAATATCTCCAACTGTCAGAAGGTCTGAAGGGTTCTTGACCCTCTTGTTTGATATCTGAGATATATGTACTAGTCCATCATTTTTAATGCCTATATCGACAAAGGCACCAAAGTCGACTACATTTCTCACTGTTCCTGTTAGTTCCATATCTTCCTCAAGGTCTTCAAGGCTCATGACATCCTTCCTAAGTACTGGCTTCACGCCTGAATCCCTGATATCCCTACCCGGTTTTTTTATTTCTTCTATGATGTCTTTTAGAGTAGCTTCTCCAAGTCCTGAATCTTGACACAGTTTTACTAGGCCATAAGACTTAAGTCTCTTGTCTATATCTCCTAGCCCATTTGAGCTTATATCATCCAGGCTATATCCCAAAAGATCTAGTATATTCATACAGGCCTTATATGACTCTGGATGAACACCTGTATTATCTAGTGGATTCTTGGCATTAGTTATTCTGATAAAGCCCGCAGCCTGTTTAAATGCCGCTGGTCCCAATCTCTTTACCTTCTTTAGGTCCTCTCTATTCTCAAATTCACCATTTTCATCCCTATAGGCTACTATATTCTTGGCTATGGATTTAGAAATACCAGATACGTGTTCAAGAAGTGAATATGAGGCTGAGTTTAGGTCTACACCTATCTTGTTTACAGAGTCCTCAACTACCCCATCAAGGACCTCATTCAACCTTTTTTCGTTGACATCATGCTGGTACTGGCCTACACCTATACTCTTTGGGTCTATCTTGACCAACTCTGCCATAGGATCTTGCAACCTTCTAGCTATTGATATAGCACCTCTTATAGATACGTTTATATCCGGATGCTCTTCATTTGCTAGCTCTGATGCTGAATAAACTGAGGCACCCGCTTCATTTACTATGACATATGAGACTGGCCTATTTATTTCTTTTAACATATCTGATACAAACATCTCAGACTCCCTAGATGCAGTTCCATTACCTATAGATATTATATCTACCTTGTGTTTATCTATCATTTTTTTCAATGTTTTTTTGGCTTCTTCAACCTTGTTATGTGGCTTTGTTGGATAAATTGTAGTATAGTCTACCAACTTTCCATTTTTGTCCACAACAGCTATCTTGCAGCCAGTCCTGTAGGCAGGGTCAAAGCCCATAACAGACACATCCTTTATAGGTGGCTGAAGCAGTAGGCCATTTAGGTTTTTACCAAATACCTGGATTGCCCTTTCTTGGCCAATGTCAGTCAGGTGGTTTCTAATCTCCCTTTCAATAGATGGGAATATTAGCCTCTTGTAGGCATCTTGGGCTATTTCAAGGATTATACCGTCATTTCCCTCATTTTGAAGAGACAGATAGGCTGACTTTACCCTCTCTATCATATTTTCGTCATCTAAAGACACCTTTACAGACAAGAACCCTTCTTTCTCCCCCCTGTTTATAGCCAATATCCTGTGGGGAAGTACATCTCTTACAGGCTCACTATAGTCATAATATATCCTGTATACAGAGTCCTCCTCTCCCTTTGCCTTTGATATTAGAAGTCCTCTTTTAAGGGCTTCTTCCCTGATCATTTTTCTTATCTGGGCATCATCACTCATAATTTCTGCTATTATATCCTTGGCTCCGGCTATGGCAGTGTCTATATCTTCCACATCTTTTTCCTTATTTACAAAGGCCTGTGCCTCTTTTTCTAGGTTTATGTTTTTTGACAAGAGTATCATATTGGCTAGGTTTTCTAAACCCCTTTCCCTAGCTACAGTCGCCCTAGTCCTCTTTTTCTGCTTGTATGGAGCATATATATCCTCTGCTTCTTGAAGGGTCATGGCTTTTTCAAGAGATTTTTCTATATCCTCTGTTAATTTGCCCTGTTCTTCAATCAATCTTTTTATATCTTCTTTTCTAGCATCCAGGTTTCTAAGATATTCCAGCCTGTGGTTTAAGTCACGCAGTTGGATATCTGTCATCTCTCCTGTTACATCTTTTCTATACCTAGCTATAAATGGTATTGTATTTCCTTGGTCTATCAGGTCAATAGCACTGACTACCTGATTTTTTCTTAGGCCTAGTTCTGAGACTAGGATATCTACTATATTCATATTACATCCCTATCTTCTATAAGTTTTGTTTCTTGAGGTATTCAAACATAAAATCGTCTAAGCTACCGTCCATAACGGCGTCTACATTTGTATTTTCCTTGTTGGTCCTATGGTCCTTGACCAACTTGTAGGGTTGAAATACATATGACCTTATCTGGCTACCCCAAGATATCTGTGTATATTTGCCTTGTAGGTCCTCTATTTTTTCTTTGTTTTCTTCTTCCTTTATCTGAATCAACTTGGATATTAGCATCTTCATAGCCACATCCTTGTTAATCCTCTGGCTCCTCTCATTTTGGCACTGAACTACTATTCCTGTTGGTAGGTGGGTAATCCTAACAGCTGAGTCAGTCGTGTTTACGTGCTGACCTCCAGCCCCTGATGACCTGTAGGTATCTATCTTCAGGTCATTTGGATTTATATTTATATCTGAATCATCTTCTATCTCAGGTAGTACGTCAACTGAAGCAAATGATGTGTGCCTCTTGCCCGAAGAATCAAATGGAGATATTCTAACCAGGCGGTGGACTCCCTTTTCAGACTTTAAGTATCCATAGGCGTTTACACCACTGACCATAAGACTGGCTGTCTTTATGCCTGCCTCTGGGTCCGATATTATATCCAAGAGCTTGACTTTTAGACCTCTGCCCTCAGACCACCTAATATACATCCTCAACAACATCTGGGCCCAATCCTGAGCATCAAGCCCTCCTGTGCCTGAATTTATAGACAAGATGGCATTGTTGGAGTCATATTCTCCACTGAACAATAGCTCCATTGTCGTATTCACTATCTTTTCATTTACATCGCTGATATAGGCCACCAACTGGTCCTCTATCGTCTTGTCCTCCTCTGAATCACTAGTCTCTTCTGCCATCTCTATTAATACGGATATATCTTCTAACTGGCCGACCAAAGAATCATAGTCCTCTATCTTAGACGTGAGTTGCTTGTTTTCCTGTAGTATCCTATTGGCATGGTCGCTATCCTCCCAAAAGCCCTGGTCTTCCATACTGGCATTTATATCTGCTTGTCTAGTCTTTAGGCTATCCAAGTCAAAGAGAAACACCTAACTCTCTTACTTTTGAAGTCAATTCTTCATATTCTGACTTATAATCCTGTAAATTAATCATCAGCATACCTCCTCGTATCTTTTACAATTATTATCGGCACTTACCAATAATATGATAAATTAAAAATATGCCACCTAATAATAGGCGGCATATTTTTATATATCTTACTTATCTTCCGCAACAGTTCTTATATTTCTTACCTGAACCGCATGGGCAAGGATCATTTCTTCCAACGCGTGGTTTGTCATTTACCTGTGTTATTGGAGCGTGTTCTTTTCCTTCTGTATCAGGTGATTCTAAATTATCAACATCTACTACAGCCTTTCTCTCAACAGGAACTTCGACCTGTATATTGAATAGGTAGGCAACAGTATCCTCTCTGATAAGCTTGTTCATGTCGTCAAACATCTCGAAACCTTCCATCTTGTAGGCTATTACTGGGTCTATCTGACCTATAGCCCTAAGACCTATACCCTGACGTAACTGGTCCATAGCATCTATGTGGTCAATCCAATGGTTGTCAACAGACTGAAGAAGTATGATTCTTTCAACTTCTCTCATTCTCTCAGAACCTATGAACTCTTCTTTTTCATTGTATATGGCCATCATCTTGTCATATGTAGCCTCTATAGCATCCTGTGGTAGAAGTCCTGAGTAGTCTATATCGTCAATCTGTCCACCTGGAACAAACTTGTGGTATAGGTGGCCCTTAAAACTCTCTACATCCAATGTTCCCTTTTCATCTGTATAAAGGTTGGCTGCATCTGCAATTACATCCTTCATCATATCTTGAATCTGGTCTTGTAGGTTTTCTCCTGATAAAACTCTCTTTCTCTCTGTGTAGATTATTTCTCTTTGCTTGTTCATTACATCATCGTATTCAAGAACGTGCTTTCTAATACCGAAGTTCTTTCCTTCAACCTTCTTCTGAGCATTTTCTATAGACTTTGTAAGCATCCTATGTTCTATTGGAGTCTCGTCATCCATGCCTAGTTTACCTAGTAGTCCCTGGACTTTTTCACTACCAAACAACCTCATAAGATCGTCATCAAGCCCTATATAGAATCTTGATGCACCTGGGTCACCCTGACGACCAGCACGACCTCTTAACTGGTTATCTATACGTCTAGACTCATGTCTTTCTGTACCTATGATACAAAGACCACCAGCCTTGATTACTTCTTCCTGTTCCTTGTCTGTTATCTTCTTGAAGTCTTCATATAGCTTCTTGTAAGTGCTTCTAGCTGCATCGTACTCTTCATTTTCTTCTACACCGGCAATTTCATTGGCATTGTTAACCCTGTTGATCATCTCGTCAGTGAAGTTTAGCCTCTTCATTTCTCTTAGGGCCATAAATGCTGGAGACCCACCTAGTAGAATGTCTGTACCTCTACCTGCCATATTTGTAGCTATAGTCACTGCTCCTAGTCTACCTGCCTGGGCTATTATCTCAGCCTCTTTTTCATGGTACTTGGCATTTAGGACTTCATGAGCTATACCTCTTTCAGTAAGGATCTCAGATAGTAATTCTGATTTTTCTATTGATACAGTACCAACTAGAACTGGCTGGTTCTTGGCATGTCTTTCTTCTATATCCCTAGCCACAGCATGGAACTTGGCCATCTGGTTGGCATATACTGAATCTGCTAGGTCCTCTCTTATTGTAGGCTTGTTTGTAGGAACCTGGAATACGTCCATCTTGTAGATTGACTTGAATTCTTCCTCTTCAGTCTTAGCTGTACCAGTCATTCCTGATAGCTTGCTGTACATTCTAAAGTAGTTCTGGAATGTTATAGTAGCAAGAGTCTTAGACTCCCTCTGGATTGTAAGACCTTCCTTGGCTTCTATAGCCTGGTGTAGTCCATCTGAATACCTTCTACCAAACATCAGACGTCCTGTAAATTCGTCAACTATGATGATTTCGTCATCCTTAGCAACATAGTCAACGTCCTTTTTCATTATTACATGGGCCTTTAGGGCCTGATTTATATGGTGATAAAGTTCAGTATGCTCTAAAGTTGTTATATTTTCAACGTTGAAGTATACTTCAGCCTTCTTTATACCAGACTCTGTAAGCGATACTGCCTTGTCCTTTTCTTCCTTTTCATAGTCGTCTTCATCCAAAGTCATGATAAATACATTGGCATCTGAGTATAGGTGAGTAGACTTGTCCCCAGGTCCTGATATGATAAGAGGAGTTCTAGCTTCATCGACTAGGATTGAATCGACCTCATCGACTATAGCATAGTTAAGTCCTCTTTGAACCATCTGTTCTTCATGGATTACCATATTGTCCTTTAGATAGTCAAATCCGTACTCATTGTTTGTACCATATGTGATATCACATTCATACTGTTTCTTCCTAACCTGTGGGTTCTGGCCATGAACTATTACACCTACACTTAAGCCCAAAAATTCATATACTTTGGCCATCTGATCACGGTCACGCTTTGCTAGGTAATCATTGACTGTAACCACGTGAACACCCTTTCCTTCAAGAGCATTTAAATACACTGGACAAGTTGCAACAAGCGTCTTACCTTCACCAGTCTTCATCTCTGCTATACGACCCTGATGTAGGACCATACCACCTATCAACTGAACCCTGAAGTGTCTCATTCCAAGTATTCTAGTAGAAGCCTCTCTTACAACAGCGAATGCATCTACAAGTATATCATCAAGAGTTTCTCCATTTGCTAGTCTTTCTTTAAAAATAGGAGTCATGCCCTGAAGTTCTTCGTCTGTCATAGCCTTATACTTGTCTCCAACAGCGTCTATCTTATCGACTATCTTGTTAAATTCTTTTAAATCTTTTCTATCGGCCATGTTAAATAGCCCGTCTAAAAAGCCCATATTTTAATCTCCTTTTATTTATTTTTCTTTATTAACATCTTAATTTATCTATAAAATTCAGTTAACACAATAAAATTGCACATATATTATCTATTTTAACACAAATATATTTTTTTGAATATACCTAATACTTGATATAACAATAAAATTTCTCACTAATTACTAGTATAACATACAAAGCTAATGAAAATATTAACTGTAGAAATAAAAAAGCCCCCAAAAAAATTTGGAGACCTTATTTTTATTTGGCTGACCTGATCTTTGACCCCACACTCGCCTGCTGGAACTTTCGCTTCGGGGTTACCTCACTACTAGCCCTCTCGATTTTGTATCGGCAGGTCTTACTTCTAAGCCGCGCCATGCTCACTCTTCCCTTTTTAGAAATAGCTTACGTGGGTCCCTTTTCCCG